>OKSL01000456.1_pt1 | contig 26656 bp, 24 predicted proteins | sample 1606251 | NCBI WGS metagenome assembly OKSL01 (sample SAMEA3879543, study PRJEB24766) | human gut metagenome | biome: human-associated habitat; feature: feces | place: USA | collected 1985/1987 | reverse complement strand
CCGGTAAAGTGGGACCGATAGTAGGGTTCCGCTGGAAATCAAACTACTATATACGCGCACGGGCTGCCAAAGTCAGCAATCCGCGTACACCGAAGCAACAGGAGCAACGCGGCAAATTTGCCACGGCATTCAGTTTTCTGAAAACTATAAAACCTTTCATACGCATTGGTTACAAGGAATTTACACAGGATAAATCCGCCTTCAACGCCGCTATGTCCTATACTCTGAAAAGAGCCGTGACTGGCAGTGGAAAAGAAATCAGGATTGACTTTGACCGGGCATTGGTTTCTATGGGAACCCTAATGCCGATATTTAAAGGTACAGCTACGCAAAACGGAAATAAGATGTACTTCAACTGGCAGGACAATAGCGGTATGGGGAATGCAGAAGATACAGATATTGCTATGTTACTGGTATACAACAAAGACAAAGAAACGGCCGTTTATGATACGAAAACTGCACTGCGTTCTTCCCAACACGCTGAACTACAACTTCCTTCCGACTGGCAAGACGATGAGCTAATAGCTTATCTCAGTTTTTGCAGTGCCGATGGAAATACTATAGCCAATAGCATTCGCCTGTCGGTTTCTGTAATTGACACACCGGAAAATGAGATAGAAATACTAACAGAACCAATTCCTAAAAACTATAAGAAGCCTACCTTCATCAAGAAAAAAGGAACTCAGATTCAGATAAAACAAAATTCATCATACGCTCCCCCCAAGGACATTCGGACATGGAAGTTCAAGCCACCACAATAGACCGATATTTCACCCCAGGCTCCGCTGCCCTTAATTCCCTGCACACTAAGAGCTAATATCCTGTCAACAAAAAGTTAACTCCTTGCCGACAAGGTATTAACTTCCTGTTGATAGTTTTTACAGCTTACAAGACCCCCGCGTCAGTATCGCTATTCTGCATTTTTTTATTATTACTCTTGTAGTCGCGTCCGAAGTTGATGTTCCATGACAATGTAACACAAATCATGCGGGCAACATCATCGATGTGATACTGATAGCTGTATCCCGCATATTTGTTCCAGTCCTCCTCATTGCGTTTGTAATCCTTCTGGAAAGGATTGAACATACGCAGTCCGACATTCAACCGTTTCCAACGATATTGAAGGTCAATTGCATGTGCCTCTTCACCGGTAGCCAGAACTTCGCCAAAGAAATAATCACTATTATGCTGGAATTCAACAGAAGCTGTGAAGTTTTTATACATAAAGGTAGCAGCTACATCCCAACCGATGCTGTGCTGTGTATGGCGAAAATCAATACCGTTACTCCAATATTTACGACTTTCGATGCTTCCACTCAGTTGCAACACATTCCAAAGCATACCTACACGTCCATCCAGACCGACAGTCCAGTCCTGGAAACTGGAATGATTAGCATAACTATGGACAAATCTATCATCCTCACGATAAATATGAGGCATGATGGCCTTATCACGGTAGTTATACTGGTTGCGCAATCCAATATCCCATTTGCCCTTACTGTAATTCAAACGGAAAGTAGAACGGTAATAAGAATAAGGTTTCAGGTTCGGGTTACCACGTTCCGACTGCAAAGAATCGGTCAGCTGCTCTACAGCACTTAACTGCGAGAGCGAAGGATTCATTGTATTGACATTTCCATTCAGTGAGATGCTCCACTGATCGTTGAAGGCATACGTAAGGTTCAGACGCGGGTTCAAAGAATAGGTTTCATAATCTTCCTGCCCTATCTGCTGAAACCATGAGTGGGTGACACCCATTCCGAGACGATAACCCAGTTTACCCCATTTACCATTATACTGTGCGTAAGCATAAGTATCAGCCTGTTTCATCTGCGAACTATATTGCAGCGTACCATTATAATCATTATCCGTATATCCCTGAGTATGACGTACGCCTGCACTCAATTTTCCTCCATCTTTAAAAACTTTCTCATAGATACCTTCACCGATCAACGAATATTTTTTACCGCGTATCCCCGAATAGTAATCTACTACCGGCTCTCCGGACAACAATTCGGTATAGCTGCTACGATTCTTGGTATTAATATATGTACCTACGACATTGAGAGCCAGGAATTGCTTATGCTTCAGGTTTTTCTGAAAATAAAGATCTAGATAAGGACTGAGGTTGCGGTCATGATTCCACTCTTCACGATCGGTTACGGAATTGGGAAATTCTTCGGTATACAGTTTGCCTTTCATTCGTAAATCAGGATCATTATAGTGAGAAAAGCCCACGGTAGCGTTCAGCATATACTTGTCAGTCTCTTGCAGATTATAGGTTACAGCACCCCATTGTTGCAAGTTCTTCTTTTTGTTTGCCTCAGCATACTGGCTGCGATGGTACTGACTACCATCTTCAAAAGTGAACGTTTCATTCTTATCGAACCATATCTCGTTGAAATATTGCAGGCGGTTACCGTAGTAAAAGCTAATCTCCGATTGTTTGAAATTTACTTTTCCCGTCAAATTATGATTGCCAAAGCCACTCTTCAGGCTTTGCATACCATTGTAACCGAAAGAGCCTCCCACTTCATAACGGCGAACGATGTAATTTACCACCGCACCTACATCGCCATAGCGCAGACCTGGATCTTCTTGAAACTCAACACGTATAACCTCTTCAGGCAACAGAGCAGTGACTTCTTCTTTTGTAGCTTTTCGTCCATTGATACAGAGTTGTACACTGCTACCATCGGTCATGCCTACACTGCCATCCATACTATTGACACGAAGCCGGGGCAACATCAGATGGCGCAACATGTCCACACCATTGTTTGATGCACTAATTTGTTTTTTACTGGGAAATATCAATTTCTGATCTGCCCGACTCACTCTGCTGGAAGCGGTAACAGTTACTTCACCCAACTCTTGCGAAGCGTCTGCCAAAGTTAGCGTACCTACATCAGCAGTACGTTCAAAGCCTTGGAGAGAAAGATACAACGATTGATAACCGATGCTGGAAATCGCCAGCCGATAGTCTCCGGCAACGATTTTCTGAAGTTTGAATTCACCCTTTTCACCAGTAGTAGTTCCGGTTACAAAGGCAGAATCTACGGTTTGCAACACTACGTTAGCATAAGGAAGCGGTTGCTGCGCTTCATCCACCAGTTTTCCACTGATATTTTGTGCCATAAGGCTGATGCATGCAGTTAAGCAAAGCATTGACAAGATAATCCTTTTCATTTTTAATATGTAATATGTAGTAGTTTCATCATGAATCGTTTACTTAAATCAAATAAAAAGAGGAAACTCCATTGAAGTTTCCTCTTTTTATCTCGAAATTAGAGTATGGCTGATTAGCCATTAACTCTTTTTTCTTTAATTCTTGCTTTCTTACCGGTAAGAGCACGCAGATAGTACAATTTAGCGCGACGAACCTTACCTACCTTGTTCACTTCGATGCTGTCGATAGCCGGTGATTCGATTGGGAAAATACGTTCTACACCTACGGTACCAGACATTTTGCGCACAGTGAAACGCTTTTTGTCTCCATGACCGGAAATCTTGATAACAACACCACGATACAGCTGTACACGTTCTTTGTTACCTTCGATGATACGATATGCTACTGTAACAGTGTCACCTGCTTTGAAGCTCGGGTGTTGTTTACCGGTAGCAAATGCTTCTTCTGCAATTTTAATTAAATCCATTGTTATTATTCTTAAATTGTTTGATCGTTACAACGCAACATACCAGGCTTCTCTCGTAGGTCCTGACAGCGATTGCGCGAAAGCGGTGCAAAGGAACGAATTATTCGGCAGATACACAAATAATTCGCTCGTTTTTTGCTTAGCGACGATCGCCTGAAGAACGGCTGGAACTACCGGAACTGCTGCTTCTTGTTGAAGAAGAACCGCTGCTGCGTGTACTGCTTCCGGAAGAACTCCGTACACTAGAAGAACTGCTTTCCTTACGTCCGGTACTCGGTGTAGTACTGCTGCTACGGCGGGAAGAGCTTGTATTGCTCTTCGTTTCACTACTGCTATTGGTACGCGTACTGCCACTGTTAGTACGAGAGCTGCCACTATTACGTGAACTACTATTATTGGTACGCGAGCTATTATTAGTGTCAGTAGCACTACTCTTCGTACTACTGTTGGTACGACGTGAACTGCTGCTGGTATTAGTAGTTGCACCGCTGTTCGTACTTTCCCTGCGGGTAGTGCTTGGAGTGGTAGTGCGATTGCTACTTGAACTACTGCGACGGGTAGTGTACACATCATCTCTCGACGGCGCACGGTCAGAGCCGGGACGTACAGTTACAGAGCCAAAATCCGAACGGCGGTGTGTTGTATAGGATTTTGTATCACGAATTCGATACGAACCATTATAGTATGGATGTTTGTAGCGTCCGCGATAATAGCTCACATTATTATGATGCGTGCGATAGTGCCCTCCTACATACGTGCGGTAGTGATACGGACGGGGGAAATAGAAATGATTGTGGTTGGTATACGTGATATAAACACGGAAGTACCAACGGTTTCCACTGGTATAGATGGGGCGGTAAAAATACTCCGCCTGCATAAAGCGGGCATACTGTCGGCTACTAAGCACCCAGCGGAGATCATCATTACGTACATCCAGATAGTCATAATATCGGTTGAGTGCCCACTCATTACCATATAGCACATCGTCCATTACATAGCGTACACCGGAAATGAAGTCATAATTGATTTCATATACATCATTGTATTGTTCGGTGCTCAGGTTCAGCTCATAAGCCATTTTATCTGTGAGGAAACGAGTCTCCTTACGTACTTTGCTATTACTCATAGCATTCGTGCCTGCGCTGCAAACAGCAGTACTCAAAGTGGCAAGCAGGATAAATAATATTCGTTTCATGATAGCGTTTTTTACTTAGTTTATGAATTGTCTATTCTTTGTTGGAAACAAAAATAGGGGAAGATTATCCCCTATCCATTTGTTTCTCTCTATTCTTATATAGGGATTTCCCTAATCTGTTTAGGACTTTGGGGATTTTGCCAATATGATGCCATCCTCTTTCAAAAGGATGAGATGTTTCTTATAGAGGTCGCCTACACCTTTCTTGAAAGTTTTCTTGCTAACGCCAAAAGTGGCATAAATGTCATCTGCCGGACTTTTATCATTCAGAGATATCTGTCCGCCATTATCCTTTATATATTGCAACAGGGTTTTCGAGAAGTCATCCACTTTTTCAAAGCCCGGCTTCTGAAGTATCAAGTCTATCTTACCATCCTCACGTACTTGCTTGATGAAAGCTTTCACCTGATCACCGGTATGCAAGGATTGGAATATCTCGCTATCATACAACAAGCCACCATACTTATTCTCAATGATCGCCTTGAAGCCTAAATCCGTTTTTTGCCAGATGAGGATATTCACCTCATCTCCGGCTTCATAAGGCGCTGCCTCTTTAGAAAGATAGCGGTCTACTTTGGCTGAAGCTACGATACGGTAGCTTTCATCATCCAGATGAGCATGGATAACGTATTTCTTTCCTACCTGCATCTTCATCTTCTGTTCACGGAAAGGCACGAAGAGGTCTTTCATCAACCCCCAGTTCAAGAATGCTCCATACTCATTTACCCATGCTACTTCCAAACAGGCAAATTCACCTATCTGTACCAACGGTGTCAATGTTGTGGCTACAAGGCGTTCCTCGTTATCCAGATATATAAATACATTCAATTCGTCTCCCGGCTGGCAACCTTCGGGCACATAACGCAAAGGAAGCAGGATTTCTCCATCTTCACCACCATCCAGATACATACCGAACTCCACTTCCTTGACTACCTGCAAGATATTGAATTTACCTAATTCGATGCTCATAATTTCTTTCGTTTGGGGCAAAGATAATGCAAACCGAAGGCAGTACAAAATAAGCTTGATTATTTTTAATGCTAAGATGCAGCTTATCTTCGCTTTTAAGCAAAGATTAAGCATAAGGCATAACTTTTCAATCTAAGCCATAACTTTTTTCTATGAACAAATCTCTTGGAAAACAGTTATTTTTGTATCGGGAAACTAAAGATAAGAAAAATTATATTCACCTTTTAAATACATAAAAGTTATGGAATTTCTAACAAACGAAAAACTTACGATTGTAGGAGCCGCCGGAATGATTGGTTCTAACATGGCACAGACTGCCATTATGATGCATTTGACACCCAATATTTGCCTGTACGATCCGTATGGACCGGGACTGGAAGGTGTAGCAGAAGAGATGCTTCACTGCGGTTTCGAAGGACTGAACCTTACGTATACTTCCGACATCAAAGAAGCGTTGACCGGAGCCAAATACATTGTATCTTCAGGTGGTGCCGCCCGCAAAGCCGGTATGACGCGTGAAGACCTGCTGAAAGGTAATGCTGCCATTGCCGAAGAGTTCGGTAAAAATGTAAAAGCTTACTGCCCGGACGTGAAACATGTAGTAGTTATCTTCAATCCCGCCGACATAACCGGATTGATCACTCTGTTGTATTCCGGTCTGAAACCTTCACAGGTAACTACTCTCGCAGCTCTCGACAGTACCCGTTTGCGTAGTGAACTCGCCAAGCATTTCCACATTTCTCCTGATAAGGTAGAAAATTGCCGTACGTATGGCGGTCACGGAGAACAGATGGCTGTTTATGCTTCAACTGCCAAAGTAGATGGTAAACCTCTGTTGGAAATCATCGGCACACCTGCCCTTACTGCTGAACAATGGGCTGAAATCCAAAGCAAGGTAACCAAAGGTGGCGCTAACATCATCAATCTTCGCGGACGCTCTTCTTTCCAAAGCCCGGCATACGTTTCCATAGAAATGATTGCTGCCGCCATGGGTGGTAAACCATTCCGTTGGCCTGCAGGTACGTATGTACACAGTCATGGCTTCGACCACATCATGATGGCAATGGAAACTGAAATCACCAAAGACGGTGTACACTACAAAGAGTTGAAAGGCACTCCGGAAGAGGAAGCCAAGCTGAAAGAAAGTTATGCTCACCTCTGTAAATTGCGTGACGAAGTGATTGGAATGGGAGTACTTCCGGCTATTAAGGATTGGAAAAGCATCAACCCGAACATTGACTAAATTATATATAAGGGAATATCCCCGAGAACTCCTGTTTAGACTTTCCCTCTTGCGCTCACACAAACCGGGCGCAGGGGGAATTTTCTTTTATTTTTTCAGAAATCCTTTGGCTGTATTAAAAAAACTATTTATCTTTGCACCCGCAAACGAAGAAGGTGCCATAGCTCAGTTGGTAGAGCAAAGGACTGAAAATCCTTGTGTCCCCGGTTCGATTCCTGGTGGCACCACTTGAAAATCAGAGAGTTACAACAAAAAGTAGCTCTCTTTTTTTGTTTTCATGGCTATGGTTTACACGGATTCAAGCAAGTTGTGTAAACCAGCGTGTAAACCATGAATGTTACAGTAAATGTGATTTGTTACAAATCCAAAGTACTCAAAAACAATGAATCACCTCTAATGGTGAGAGTGTGTAAAGACAGAAAACGCAAGTACATCAGCCTTGGACTATCTGTTAATCCTACCTATTGGGACTTTAATAAAAACGCTCCTAAGCCTCAATGCCCCAACAAAGAATATCTGGACGCCCTTATTGCAAAGACAATACAGGAGTACTCCGCACAGATTATTGAGATGAAGGCGATGGATAGAGAATTTACGGCTAATACCTTAGCTGAAAGAATCAACAATCCCACCAAAGTAAAGACAGTTGGAGATGTGTTTCAAGAACAGATGCAAGCTCTTAAAGACGCTCAACGGCTCACTTACATGCTCTCCATCCAACAAACCTACAATTCTATCTTGGAGTTCAATAAGCATCTTAACATCTACTTTGTGGATATTGATGTGCCTTGGTTAAAAAAATATGAGACTTGGCTTAGAAAGCATGGATTGTCCGGAAATACAATAAAAGGCAGGTTCGTAGACATACGCACCATGTACAACATAGCAATCGCTGAAAATCTGATAAAGGCGGAACACTATCCGTTCAGACAATTTAAAATAGCCAAACTGCAACAGGAAACTGCCAAACGAGCTATATCCAAAGAGGATGTCACCAGAATCATTGAGTACCAAACTAAAAATAAACTGATACAGTTCGCCATAGATATATTTACCTTCTCCTATACGATGGGAGGAATCAACTTTGTGGATATATCAACCCTTACCAAAGAGAATATCATAGACAACAGGTTGGTTTACATCAGACATAAGACCAAGAAGCTAATCAAATTGCCATTACACCCTAAAGCGATTGAACTGATAGAGAAGTACCACGATGATAACAATCCGCATTTATTCCCTATCCTAATGGCTTACCATAAAACGGAACAGCAAAAATGCAACAGGGTGCATAAAATTATAGTCAATGTAAACAAAAGGCTAAAGGAGATTGGCAAGGAGCTGAATCTTCCCATTACTTTGACTACCTATGTTGCACGCCACAGCCATGCCACGATTCTAAAAAAGGCAGGAGTAGCCACCTCAATAATCAGTGAATCTTTAGGGCATAGTTCCGAGAGGATAACACAGGTTTACTTGGATAGCTTTGGTAATGAACAAATGGATGAAGCTATGAAGAATCTGCTTTAGAGCATACCCAATCAAATAAAATTAGCCTGTAGTCCGAAAAGATTACAGGCTTTTTCATTACTTTGCAGTAAACAATAAATAATGTACTATGAAAATAGAAGAATTACCAGATTTAGGAGAGAATATAGAAGAATACTATGAATATCATGGTGTACCACTATTGGACTATGTATGTGAGGTGGCAAACAGATTTCTTCCGAACTTACAGCAAGAACACATGACAGAATCCAAAGCACCAGCCATATTCTCCAACAGATACTTTGAAAGCAAACTAAGTATTGAAGAACGCTATCAAAGGCATAAAGAGTTCTATATATCCAATGAAACGATGGAAGACTATCTAAAGCGTGACTACAGAGAATTAGATACTTCTTTCAAAGACAAGTTCCTAAATAATGAAGACTTGCAGAATACCATTGAAGCGTTTGGACTTGATGTTAGCAAGTTCTGGTATCTGCTTCTGTTCGTATATGACTATATAGAGGATATTGGCAAAAATGCACCAACTGTAGGCAAGACTGTTCTGGAAGATATTAATGATTTAACTACCAAGCTATCAGAAGCGACAAGTATAACTCTTAAAAAAGACAACAGGAAAAGCTATGCCACTGAAAGTGAGAATACAATCAACTTTATCAATGCAGCCTCACAGTATTATATAAAGACGTACAATAGCATAATTAATGCAGATATAGCAAGAGAGGACAAAATCAACCGTTTAAAAGAGATTGGCTTGGATAGTTTCATTAATGGCTATACTTCATTTGATTTAAAAGGTGGTTATCTGGACATATCCTACAAAAAATGGAAGTTTGCAGAAATGTTCCAATTCTTTTTAGAGGATAAGAAAGCGGATAAAAGCAAAGTGCTTGATAAAAGGGCAAAGGTATCTACTGACAAATGGATGTTCATATCCAGACTTATCTATACCGTAGGCTATGATGGCAAAAGATACAATGAAGAATACGATGAAGATGGAAACAAGAACAGAATGTTATCCAACTTACTAAGAAGATACAGTAAAGAGGAGTTTCCTACAGTTATAGGGCACTACTATATGTGCTAAGATATACATTAAGCAATAGTTAAATGCGTACTGGAAAGGTCATACTTTCTGGTACGCATTTTTTTTGCGTACTACAAAATGCCTTGTTTTCTACCCACATGGGCATTCGGTAAATTGTTAGTTGAGGTCATTTTTCCGCCATATCTTTGCAATGTCAAAAGGGACAAACAAGCAAGATGCGCATAGCTTTAGTAGTTACCGATTGATGAATTTAGGAAATATTTAAAATGATAAACTATGAAATATAGTGAAAAGGTGGCGACCTCAAACGCAACAGAGATTATTAACGAGGCAAACAATGCTTCAAGTGTTGAACCAACTACTAATAATAATATGTCAAAAGAGACAAAGGTGGCGACCTCAAACGCAAACCAAACTGATAACGCTGTTGAAATAGCAGTAAGTGAAAAGGAAAATGCAAGAGTTCCTTACAAAACAGTTAATGCTATAATTGATGGAGAACATAAAAAAATCATCCTTGCCTATTCAAAATATAGCATGGAACAACCCAAGGACAAACTAAATCTAAAAGAGAAGATAGACCCCAATAAACTTCTTGATGTGATATTTAACCTTGCCGAAGCAGAGATATTCTGGAATGAAGATATTGAATTATTCGATGTTAATGGTATGCGCATTCCAAAAGGAACTCCAGATTCTTATGTTCTCTGTGACCAAGCAAGTACTTTTGCAAGAGCCCAGATTGATGAGGTTTTGAAAAATGTAAAAATAAACAATTTCAAAAGCGTGGCGGATTACGCTCAAGCTATTGGCAGCAGTGAATTATTTAGCCGTGCCATGAATAACGTTGAAAAGATTGGCTGTGTGGTTTTAGCAACCGATGATAAAGCCTATAGAGCAGTTCATGAGTTTGCCAAAGAATTCAATATAACAAGCAACTCAGCTCAACTTTATTTGGACATAAAACTTAGCTCTGTAGCAACATCTATAATGACTATGGGGTACAAGCCAGAAGTGGCTCCTGTTCTTGGTCGCTCACCAGAGGACGCAAGAAGATTATTCAACCAAGCATGTCGCACTTTTGGCAAAAGCGCAAAGAACCGCTATGTACCACGAGTGGTCAATGCGCTTCTAAGAGATGAACGCTATAATCTTGATATTTTAATGAACGCTATGCTAATTATTCCTGCTGAAGATATTGCTACAATGCTTGAAATGGATTGCGGTAACAAAGAAAGTTGCATCTCAAGTTACCTAACCAGATGGTTGGAAAGAGCTATTGAGAATGGGTTAATTAAAACCGCTGCATAGCGAGCTGAAAGAGAAGCCTACGTGAGAGGTGGGCTTCTTTTTAATCAAATTCAATGGCGGTAGATTTTTAAAGTCCGGGCATATAAAATGAAAATTTTCAGAAAGCCTACCGCCTTGAATAATTCAATGATAAATGATAATTACATAAATGTTGTACCTATGAATATAATCAAAGCTATATTAAAGAAAGGAGAATGGTTGCTTGACGCATTAAAACGTGTGGGCTACAAGATGATACCCACAAACACCATTCTGAATAAGACCCTAACAGGTCTTGGAGCTACCCATAGCGAGATACACAGTAAACGGAACTCAATCATAATTGAACCGAATGTTCCTGTGATACTTGGGAAGTTGAATGATAATGAGAATCTGGAAGCGGTCTATGAGAGGTGTACACCTCATACCATCAACAAATACTTGAAGATGGATATTCCGTACAAGAAGATTATGACTACCCCGGAGAGCTTCAAAAAGATACGAAAGGCGGCGATGGAACTGAACATCAATATCTATAAGGAATACTTCTGCCTATTTGACGAGTGCGAGAAGCTGACACAGGATATTGATTATCGGAGGAAAATCTCACAACCTATATATGACTTCTTCCAGTTTGAACAAAAAGCTCTTGTCTCCGCCACACCTTTGGAGATGTCGCACCCGGAGTTTGAAAGACAGGGATTCCAACTGATAAAGATTGAACCGGATTACGATTACAAGAAGGACTTGGAATTGATTGTCACCAACAGTTATTATAAACGGTTACGAATCGTCTTGGATAATTTGAAGGACAGCAAACATATCTGCATATTCTTCAATGTGACAGATGGTATCGGTGATTTGATTGATAACCTAAAAGTGACAGACTATAAGGTGTTTTGCTCACAAAAGAGCGTGGAGAAGCTGAAAAAGAGAGGGATAATTAATGCTTACGAGCAGATTGTCTATCCTTTGGCGAAATACAACTTCTTTACCTGCCGCTTCTATTCCGCACTTGATATTCTGAACGGCAAATATAAACCGGACATTCTTATACTGACTGATTTGCGTACTGCACAATGGACGATGATAGACCCGTTCACGGAAGCCATTCAGATACAAGGCAGATTCCGTAAAAAGGGAAAAGACGATGTTACCTATAACTCACTAACACACATTACAACCATTGACCCGAATATTCGTGTGCGAAGTAAGGAGGAAATAAAAAACAGGATAGACCAATTTATTGCAAATTACAACCTACTCAAAGAACAACGGGATGGTACGGAGGATGAATTTAAGCAAAAAGCTATCCTTGAAGATATGGAAAGTCTCAAATACCAAGACTTGATAGACGAGCGAGGGGATATAAATCCGTTTTCGATAGATAACCTCTATAATGAGGAACGGGTACGAGCTTACTATCAATCAGCAGATGCTTTATACCAAGCATACCTTGCAACAGGTTTCTTCAATGTGACCTACAACAACGTTACTGAATGTGTTGGTGATGATGATATAGAAAGGCTCAATAATACGAAAGTCGCTATCAAACAAAGGGAGCAGTTGGTAAATCTGATTGTCCGAATGGAGGAATGGTTTAGTATGGGGAAAATTACCTTTGAGGAAAAACAGGAGCTTTTGAATCTGATAAGGAAGCAACCGGAGGGTGATGATATTTTGTCCGCATACTACAAGATTGGAAAGGATGCGATAGTGAGTGCCGAATATAAAAAACAGCTTATTGAGAAAAAGGTCAAAGAGTATGACAAGGCACAAGCTCAAAAGCTAAGGTTTTCTCCTAAAGTCTTGAACGAGATTAAAGCGGAGTTCCCATTAGGGATATACCTGCCTAAAGAGGATATAAAGCAAAGATTGCAATTGATATACCATGAGAATGGGGTGGATTATAAAGCAACACAAGTTACGATAGAAGATTACTATGATTGCACTCCTTCCAACTCAAAGGAAAAGCCATCATTCATGCTTAACTTCTTTAAATTATAAACGGTATATTTTTCAGATGTGGGCATATAAGAGTGCTTTCTATCAAAGACCTACCGCTGAACAGAGAGGCTATACAGTAGATAATACAATAATTATTAACACTCTAAACAAAATTGATTATGTTAAATCCAAGAAAAGGAGACATGTATAAATTCATTAAATATACATGGAATCCAATCAAAGGTAAATGTCTGCACGATTGCAGCTATTGTTACATGAAACAGATAAGCCCTTATGCAAAAGAGCCAAGATTGGCAGAATACGAACTTACTACAGATTTAGAAAATGGAAATAAAATATTTATTGGTAGTTCTACGGATATGTTTGCGGAAAATATACCGCCTGAATGGATAACAAGAGTTTTGGACTACTGTTTTCAGAATCATAATGCAGAAAAGCCAAATACCTATCTGTTACAGTCCAAGAACCCCAAGAGATTTTTGGAGTTTATCAATCATCCAATAATGAAACGTGTGATGTTCTGCACAACCATTGAAACCAATCGTTTCTATCCGGAGATAATGAACAATGCACCAAAGATAGAGGAACGGGTGGAAGCTATGGAAGAAATAGCAAAGCAAGGATTTCCTTTATTGGTGACAGCAGAACCGCTTATGCAGTTTGACCTTGAAGAGATGGTAGCCCTCATTAAAAGGTGCAATCCTAAATGGGTCAATATTGGGAGAAATAGTTGCAGGAGTATTACGCTACCAGAGCCAACCAAAGAGGAAGTGCAACAGCTGGTTTCTGAATTGAAAGAGTTCACTAAGGTGAATGTTAAAGACAATGCCTTGATATGGACTAAGTAATCCGCAAAATGGCACAGGAAGAAAGTTGGAGGAAACCTATAAAATGGCGGAATCCAACTTTTTTATTTTAGATAGATTATATAGCACATACTCTATGATAAAGTGTACATAGTTGACACTATAAAAAAGACTATCTAATTAAAGAATCACCTATTTCCTGTTTAGCTCAAAATCAAGAGGGCGGGTATATAAGGTACTTAATATAGAAAGCCCCCTCCCCATTCAGTCAGTGACCTAAAATATATAAGAATGACTGTAGCGCGTGCTGACAACCCTTTTAGTCCCCCTCTGTATATTGATATAAAAAAGAATTATTAATCATTTAAACTTTTATCAATATGAGAAATTTAGTTATCATGCCTACAGAGAAAAGAACTTTGAATTTAGGTGAGTTTGCAGAAGAAGCTGTTATTGTGGAAGAAACTACAATTCCCAAAAATGCAAAACATTTCATTGAAGCCAATACGGAAGAAGTTTCTTTGAACCATTTACAAAATGAGTGCATTACACCAGTATTCAGCAAAGACAATGAACTGACTATCAATCATGCTGCATTTATAGAAACGGTTCAAGAAGCTGCAAACTCTTTCTTTAGTGGTGAAACGATTGATACACCAGAAATACGGGTGTCTCACGTTATCAAAGGACGTATTCCGGAAGCGGTAAGAAAACCAGCCAATCAATTATTGGAATCTGATAAGACTATTTATTATGAAAGGGCAGCTTTCAGTATTGACATTCCAACTGTTTATGAAACGGTTGAAGGCAATAAGTTGAATCTTTCTATTGTTGGGGTCAGAGCCTATAATCAAATGAATCTCTATTCAAAGAAAAGTCCGGAACTGTTCAGATTGGCAATAGGCTTTAAGAATCAAGTGTGCTGCAATATGTGCATCTTTACAAACGGTTACAAGGATGATTTAAGAGTGAGCAATACAAGTGAACTTTATCGTGCTGCATTGGAACTGTTTAACAGCTACAATCCAGCCAAACACCTACATTTAATGCAGTCACTTGGCAACACTTCAATGAGTGAACACCAGTTTTGCCAAATTCTTGGTAAGATGAGACTTTACCAGTGTTTGCCCAATGGCTATCAAAAGAGACTGCCAAGAATGTTGCTTACTGATACGCAGATTAACAGTGTTGCAAAAGCCTACATTAATGATGAGAACTTTGGCAGCTTTGGAAATGACTTGAATATGTGGAAGTTTTATAATTTACTGACTGGTGCAAATAAATCAAGTTACATTGATTCATTTTTAGATCGTTCTTTGAACGCTACAGAAATGGCAATTGGAATAAACTCTGCTTTGCATGGGGATGAGACCTATAAATGGTTCATTGACTAATTAATTATCATAAGGGCATCTATTCATTTAGGTGTCCTTTCACTTAAAAATACTACAGAATTATGAATGATGCAAAATTGATAAGCATTACAATAGCAATTATTCTTTTACTAATAGGAATTGGCATTGTTTGCCCTCTTTTATTGGTATTTATTATAATACTATTTATCTTTCTAACATAGTTACACTTCTATCTAAAAGTGAAAGTGAGCTGAAAATCAGATAATTACAAAATGGTTTCCGAATTTACTTTCACTTTTATAGTCAAACCTACAAAATTGAAACAATATGAGTTTAAAGAACAGTTATACAACAAGCGATTATCTGCAATGGGATAGCGCAACAAGTCTGGTGAGAAAATTATACAGGGATAAGAACTACAGAATAAGTCTGCTTGTTGGGTGTGGCATATTCTTTGGCTTGCGCATTAGTGACCTGTTACAACTTACTTGGGAAATGCTTCTGAATAAGGATGCAAAGTTTACCATCACTGAAAAGAAAACAAGCAAACGTAGAGAGGTGAGAATTAATAGGGAGTTTCAGAAGCATATCAAAGACTGTTATACTGCCTTGAATATTCAGAACTTGAATGAACTGTGCTTTCTATCCGGAAAAAACAAAGTCTATTCTATCCAGTGGATTAACATAGTATTTAAAGAGTTGAAGAACAAGTACAATTTAAAGATAGACCATTTCTCAACTCATTCACTTAGAAAGACTTTTGGCAGAAAAGTCTTTGAATCCTCTGAAAATGCGGAACTTGCTTTAGTTAAGTTGATGGAGTTATTTAATCATAGTTCTGTTAGCATTACTAAAAGATACTTGGGATTGAGGCAAGAAGAAATTTTGCAGACTTATGACTGTTTGAGTTTCTAATCTTACATATAGAGCGTGACAAAATTTGAAGTTTCTGTTATTACTATACCACCTACAGAGATAGAGAATTTTGTCCCGTTCTGAAAAGGATATGGATTCTCAAAAACTGTAATGTAAGAAAATCTAACATAGAATGGATATATATAAATCTGCTATATCATACTTACAACAACAAGAGGATGCAATAATATAGCTAATTCAATGTTGGGGCAAGTGTAAGAAAAAGTCCCGTAAAAAATGCAGCAACCATGTTTGTAATTTATGCTAGGTATTTTTTTAGGGAATTTCGCTCTTATATAGCCACTACTAAATTTTATACCGCCTTAATGTTATGAAGCTAAAGAAGTGATATTGCTAATTGTAGGGTCTTAGATATGTTTTGGAACATTGGAAACTACATTTATCAGTCTTTTAGCTTTAACTATTAAAAACCTTTCGCTAACTTTGCATCAATTTCAATGACCTAATGCGTTAGAGATTTGGAAGGACATATTTAACGAAAGGTGTTATTGAAATTATCTTCTAAAGTCAAACTTCGCAACTTTGATTAATAGCATGAAGATGATAGCAATAGCACCCCACCATTTGATATATACCTACCTTATATGAACTTATAAGGTCTTTTAGATATTATCAAAACTGGTGTGGGTTGCTATTGTTTTATCCATGCTATTGGTAATGCGAAGACCAGACTTTAGGATAAGACAAATATAGTTCCCACACCTTTTTTATTGTCTGCTTTTGTCTGGGAATTGGAAAGCATGGATTTAAGCAAGATGAAAACCTATTTACTGGATATTCTTAATAAATATAACAGATTCAGTGAAAATCTGGACGTTAGAACTGTACTATGCAATAAATCATGGCTGATATTTAATGATTCTGGAGAAAAGGAATTATATATCTTTCAAGAAAACGGTTCTCTTTTTGCATCTATAAATGGCAATGTAACTAACGCTACATGGCAATACATTTCTGCTAATAAATCCCTTGTGATTTCTTTCAAGGAACAATCTTATATGCTTCATCCATCATTTATTGATAATACCATATTTGCTTTACAACAAGATGGTACTGAAAGATTTCTTTTTATGATAAGTGAGGAACAATGTAATTCTTTTTATCCTAAATCTCTCAAAGAACTCAATAGCTATTTTAAAAAATTAGACCAGAAAAGGTTGCAAGAACAAGAATTTGAGAGGTTAGAAGACGAACGCTTATTAGTACAAAAAGCAAAAAAAGAGCAAGAAGAGAGAAGAAAAATACAGAGAGAGAAAAAAGTACAAGACTTACAGTCCAAGGCAAATGAAATAAAACATATAAATGGTTGGCTACAACTTTTCATTTTCATAATATCTTGGACTGCTTATGTGGGTGGGGAAGTGATGATGATTGGAGATAATCACGTGTGTTCATTAGTTGAAGGTGTGTTTATTGTGACTTATGTCGTAGTCGGTACTCCATGCTTTGTTTTTTTTATGCCATATTATACAATAAAACTAATTAAAAACAAGAAAGCGAAAAGGTGGAAAAAGAATAACCCTGACGATTCGGTTAATCAATATTTATAATCAAGTATTATGTTAAGAAGTTATTTTACAACATCGATTATCTTATTAGTAGCTTGCAGTCCTACCAAACAAAAAGTAGAACAAGTTTCTACCATAGACAGCACCTTGCAGATAAGAGTTGATTCTATCTTACAAAATAAACTATCCAAACTTAATGCTTTATCTGGGCAAGCCATTGTTATGAAAGTCCAGACAAGGCAGATTATATGAATTAAAGAAATGAAGCAGTTTATATTAGCTATAACCGTATTGTTAATCTTGTCAGCCTGCAATCAACAGAAAAAATCGGAAACTCTCACAAAGGAGCAACAAGAGTTCTGTATCAATACGTTCAAACTATATCTGAATGTGGACGAAAGCCGTATTGAAGAATCTCTGGAATTTATTAAACTGTTAGCCAAATATTCAGATGGCGACAATGAAGCACAAGAATACTTTCAACAGAATATTGTTCACATAGATTCTGTAATGCAGCATTGCATAGAGTTAGTTAAACAAGAAGACTATAAGAAGCTGATTGATATTTTTGAAAAGGAGAGAATGAACATTGTTGCGCATCCCAACAATACAGTTGATAATGAATGGCATTTATATTCTGTTTTTTCCCTTTTATATGCACAGTATATAGAGGATGATAAAGATTATTATACCAAACTTGCAGAGTTGGGAGAATGGTCACGTATGCACATTGAAGCCGTTCAAGCGAATTGGAAAGAGCCTCATCCTCTTTATAAACAAGTCTTGAATGAACTTTTGCAGATATATGACGCATTGGATAATCCAAAGAAAAAGTCGGAAATAGAGAAGCTATATGCGGCTTTGCAAAAGGAAGAATGAACAATGATTTAATTGATATTGAATAATTTAACTAACAATTTAAAAATCAAACAAAGATGAAAACATTTAGATTAATTGGAATGGCTTTATTAGCCGTAGTAATGTGCGTGAACTTCACTTCTTGTAGTGATGATGACAACGAGAATTCAAACGTAAGCAAACTGATTGGTACTTGGTATGAAGTAAATTCAGAAGAGGAACAAATTTGCTTTACTTTCAATTCTGATGGGTCAGCTTATACTTGGGTTAATACCTATGGTGAACCACAAGAAAAATATAAAATCTCATGGAGTGCTACAGAAACGCAAATCACTATTGTATATGGCGGCAAAGATGGGACAGAAACTGATAACTATTCATTTGACAAAACAGGAAATCTTGTCTTAGGCGATTATCTATTCTCTCGAAATAAATAGGACGCTATAAACGGATATGTTGGCTTTATAAATTAACTAATTAAAAACATAAAACAATTATGAAAACATTAAGATTATTAGGAATGGCTTTGATAGCTATCCTTGTTAGCGCAAACTTTATAGCTTGCAGCAGCGATGATGATGAGAAAGAAGAAACAGGTACAAATATAGTTGGTACTTGGAAATACACCTCAAATGAAGATGGTACAGGTTCTTTCACTTTCAAGAGTAATGGCGGTTTAGTATGGGATGATGGAGAAGAAACTACTTCAAACCACACTTATCAATTAAATGGTAGTGAATTGAAAATCATCTTCAATGACAATGATGATTACACTTTAGGAACATTTACTATTGCAGGAAACAAAGCTACTTACAAATATTATTGGTATGATTATGCAACCAATAAGAAAGATGACAAAGAATGTTCAATGTCACTTACGAAGCAATAGCAATTGACACACCTAAAAAAAACAAAAAGCCAACCTATCTAATTACGGATAAGTTGGCTTTTTTCAGTTCTAAATCTATAATAATAACTTTTTATGAGTGAAAGTTCTTTGTTAGTCCAATAATCTTTGATGGGAAATACCTTTGGATAATAGTTTCATTTATCAATCGCTTTTTATCGGCTGTTTTCTTTTTAATCAATTCTTTCATAGCTATAAAATATTTAATTTACCAATATACGATTATATACATAGATATGAAGGACACAAAGCAAAAGAACAGATTTTTGAACAGGTAGATTTTTGAACAATAATAGCTTTATATGCCCACTACTATTTTTAATACCGCTATGGAATATCAAATAAGAGATACTCCTTATGACGGATTTTGGGATGATTGAAAGACTGTACTACAACATTATCTACCATATCATTAGATAGATAAAAAAGTGAATATAGCAATCTCCACCATGAAAGATTATAATTGCGAAATTAAGCATTAACAGCCCCATTTCTGAAAACATCAAATGGTTACAACTCCTTCAATAAAATTACACTTAGAAGTAGAGCAAAGGACTTTTTTTACGATTGATGCAGTAACGGCTACAGATTCATTAAAACAGGCATGAGATAAGCATTTTAGCTATTCATTCTTTAAATAAGTGTTAAAACGAAGTAGAGCAAAGGACTTTTTTGTTGCAAGTTAAAATAATATGTCTACCTTTGCACCGTCTTAAACCAAGAGACAGTTTACTAATGATTAAAACAAGATATTATTAACTTAACAGCTTGTGTAAACCCAGAGGTAAACCAGTAGCTTAGAGAACGAAAACTCAACGAATAAGAGAGGAACTAAAGTGCTGTAGCTCAGTTGGTAGCTTACGAAGGCGGAGCCTTTGGAAGCCTTGGAGCGAAAGGACTGAAAATCCTTGTGTCCCCGGTTCGATTCCTGGTGGCACCACTCGTAAGCAAAGTATCGGAATGTAGCGCAGTTGGTAGCGCACTACGTTCGGGACGTAGGGGTCGGGCGTTCGAGTCGCCTCATTCCGACACAAAAAAGGTCTGATTCTCAAAAGGAGTTAGACCTTTTTTGTTACATTCTCAATCCCCCAAACAACATTATTCTAATCCGATTCTATTATGCTTGACATCATACTGATCATATTAGGAAGTCTATGCCTCATAGTAGGCTTATTGGGATGTATCCTCCCTATAATTCCCGGACCGCCCATTTCATACGCCGGTTTGTTATTACTCCATATTACAGATAAGGCGCAATTTTCTACATCGCAATTACTGATTTGGTTATTTCTGGTAGTGATAGTGCAAGTATTGGACTACTTCACTCCCATGATTGGAAGCAAATACAGCGGAGGAAGTAAATGGGGCAGTTGGGGCTGCCTGATAGGTTCAATCGTCGGAATCATCTTTCTCGGTCCGTGGGGAATTGTTATCGGTCCTTTTGGAGGAGCTTTCATCGGAGAACTCTTGGGAGACAGAAGTGCAAGGGATGCCCTAAAATCAGGTATTGGAGCACTGATTGGTTTTCTGGTAGGGACAGTGTTTAAGGTAGTAGTTTGTGGATACTTCGTGTGGTGTTTCGTAAAGGCATTGATATAATTTCACCACAGAGTGACACAGAGTCCCACAGAGTTCTGATCTCAAATTAAACTCTGTGGGACTCTGTGTCATTCTGTGGTGATTATACTATTATCGTTGTAATGTAATTCCCATCAACCCAATCACCACATCATTAGAAAGAGTTTCAAGAACGAGGTGGGAAAGTTTCTTATCAGGATTCAAGGGCATTTCAAGCAATATGGCAGCACCACCATCCAATTCACGGGAGGCACCTGGAAAGCCTAATTCTTCTCCAAAGTTATTGCTGATCTCGCCCGTTTTAAGACGCAAGCGATAAAGCGCCGGAGCATGTCGGTTGAAAGCCAGACCATCTTCAAAGAAAATATGCTCAATGGGCGCCCAGTTATCGGGATTACGCAAAGCCATCTTATCGCAAGTACCATCTTTATAATAAACACGGATCAGCCCATTGTCAATATGGCACTGCATGTGATTGGTGCTACCTGCCATAAGTAAATAGGCACGGGATGCCTTTCCTTTGAGAGAGACCGTCAAACTATCCGGATAATTATCCCACAAGGATGTGAAAGCTATATTTTGGCCCTCAGCAGGAGTGCGGAAAGGAACTCCCAGCTTAGTATTCAACACTCCCTTCTGAACGGAAGAGCGAAGTCCGGAATCATCAATATCCACCGTATGCAAAGGATGGCACCATTCACCGATACCTTGCTTGGGTATCTGCAAAGTGGTATATGGAGACCGAGGTGAAAGATACTCATTACGGAATATATCTGTAACGGCAGAATTGAATTGTTCATCCATCACAACCGGTTCACACTTAGAAGAATTGACTTTAGCGAAGGCGGAGAACTGAATAGAATCATCCTTATCTGCGGTCAGCGGATTATCTACAGGAACCCACCATTTCATATCCCCTTGTTGCATCGGAACAAAACATACAGGAGCTTCAGCTGAAACAGCTTCTATCTGAGACTTTGTCGGACTACCAAGCACTTCCCCGCCCCATTCAATGTTAATTTCCACTTTTTCATCCGAGGAAGCAGGGATAACGACGGAAAGTACCGGACGGCTGATGGAGTTCTCTACCAATGTCCATGTTGCAGGCTTTCCATTGACTGTAAGCTTCGCCACTTCCGAGCGCTGAGCCGGAAACTGAAGTTCCAATGTACGTACCGCAGGTAATCGGTGGATAATTGCATAGGATGTTGCAGTTTCATTAGTATGCTTAAAGTCAAAATCAATATCCGGAGTATGCAGAGATGCAAAAGGCCAGGAGGAGGGTAAGCCGGGTTTCACCAGCAGGCGTCCGTTCATGGCATCAGGAAGGATACCATAGAGTCCTTGTATCAATACACGGGAAGCTACACCTATAGGATCCCCGAAATCACGGTAACACTCTCCACGAGCAGCATCATAAAAACTGATTTGCCCGAAGTTACCGGGGCTTTCACCCAGATACATGCCATCGAGGACAGAACTCTTGAGCAGATGAAAACCTGCATCCGCACGTCCTGCCTGGAAATAAGCAAGAGCAGTATGCATCACTTCGGCAAAAGCAACATTGTTGATACTCCAAGAATAAGGCAACCAGTTCGTAGTGGAGATAGTAGCATAACCTTCATCTTTCAAACCATCGCCACAAACGGGGATATGCGGTATTTCGCGATCCACATAACTGGTGGCAAGATAAGCTTGGAAAGGATCAGCGATGTCGCTATCCAATGCATGATAAATAGTCCATACACCGGGACTGGTATGCAGACGTTTATGCCCCATGAAATCCTGAAACTCAGCCCAATGTCCACGTTCGGGCATCCAAAGGCGGGCATTCAGAGCTTTCAGTATTCTGTCAGCTTCTTCACGATAGGGTGCAGGGTCTTCTCCAATCTTCTCGGCAATCATAGCTGCGAGGCGATTGGAACGATAGTTATAGGCAGAAGAATGAGTGACCGCACCACTATTATAATAAAGGGCATCACTTGCCCAGATGCAGGCATAGGCATCATAAAGTCCGTCATTATCGGGATCATAGTTTCGTTTTTCCCAAGCAAGGTGACGGGTCAGGACAGGCCACATACGGCGGGCGTATTCCAGTTGAAATGCCACAAGAGTTCATCAATATAACAAAGATTCATGTCATAATGATGCATCTGATCGTTCCGACGGGGGTTACGGCAGATATAACCGTTACTATATTGGGGTGTTCCCCACTTCTTTTCGGAACGTGCCAAAGCAAGAGTTGAATCCTGTGCAGGGTGTGGAATCGTGTTCGGCACTTCTGTCACCTGACTGGCGGCATAAGCATTGAAGTGCGTACGGGCACGGTCGTGCCAACCTAAGGCATCACCGGTATAAGCAGCACGCCAGCCACTGAGAGGCATGCGCCAGCCAATAGCACCATGCAACCAGACTTCACCATCCCAGATGCCATCGGCAGCTACAGCAAGGGCACCACCCAGAGTATTAAAGTATGGATCGGGAGTTATGATCCTGATACGTGAGGCAAGATCGGCACGGGCTTGTTCAGACTTATTATAAAGGGCAATGCCTTCCTCCTGTGAAGGTGCTACTAAAGAATAGTCACGTACAAGTACATAAACATCCTGCCGGTCGAAAAGGGAGATACCCAATGATTGTAATTGTTGAGGTTGCTCGGGTGCATCAAAACAACCGGGAGGATCGGCCCCCATATCACCGTTACGACTCAATCTGTTCAGGCGGATTTCACTCAACATAGGGCGCAAAACCGCGCCTACAGGCATATTTACGGGGGTAATCTTCCAAATGGCAGCATCCTCATCCGCCAAAGCAAGAGCAGAGATTTGCAGCTCAGCATCTGTTCCCCAGGAGGGGTGCTTCAGACGATAGGAACGCCGTCCGGGAGTGTAACGAGACTCACACCAAGCGGTTTCTTCCAATGGAGTCACTGAACTATCAGCCAGTACGAGATGGAAATGTATATTCTTACTGTTGCGCTTTTCGTAGACAGCAAAAATAGGACGGTCACTCGTTTCCAGGCGGAAAGCGGTATGGCTACCATAAAGGGCACGAGTATAGCGGTTCTTTCCATTGACACTTACAAAATCTTCACCGTCCGGGCGATATTGCAGGGTACGGGCAGCACCCCGCTTATGATCATTGTAAGAGGTGGATTCGATGCGGTCGCCGGCACTTTGCGGTTTATTACCGGTGGTATATTGCGCATAGGCGAAAGCAGGCAACAAAGAGATGAGGATATAAAAAAATAGTTGTTTCATTACTTTTCGGTTATGAATATAATTTTAGGCGCGGATTACGCGGATTACACGGATTCTTTTCCTGTAATATAGTGTGATAGCGCAGCCATTAATCCGTGTAATCCGCGTAATCCGCGCCTAAATCATTATCAGCATTTAGTTCATTACTGTACCGTTACGGCATCGGTTTCAAACCTTCCCAACGGACATCCCATGTTCCGTCCTGCGGGAAGCCCGGGTTCTTCACCTGGCAGCCATCCCAACCGGCACACATTAATGCTACGGCAGTCAGCAAACCTCCATTACCGGGCAGGTAACAGCGCAGACGACCATCCTGGTAGTTATGTCCATTCTGCAAATACGTATTCGTGCGCTTATCCATCAGCAAGGCGCCGACAGCTTTTTCCGGCTCGCCCAGACGAGTGGCATTCATGGCAGTCATCGGATAATCCCATCCCCAAGTCTTACCCCAGTTCCAGTTGTCCCACACCCAGTGCAGGGTATTCTTCATGTAGTCGTCACGAATGAGTTTATTCATCGGAAGGATACCCACAGACCCCAATACAGCCATGTGATCGCTGGTAAAACGAATATCTTTGTATGTATCAACAGCATCTTCAGAAGCAAGGTAAAGATGATCCTCATTATAGGCAAGCGGAGAAAGTTTATCAATCATCTCATCCCACTCCAGATTACGCTTCTCTCCGGCACGCTCGCGCCATTTCTGCGCAGTCTGCATGGCAAAGTGCCAGTAAGACAATTCGAAAGGCGGGTTGATGGTAGTAGCTGCACGCAGCGTCTCTTGTGCAGGAATAGCTCCCTTCAGAATGAAACGTCCGTGAAACTCATCATAAGTTGCAAAAGCATACATGAACTCGGCAGTTTCCTGCACCAGACGATTGTACTTCTTAATCACTTCATCCGAAGGATTAGCACGGTAGACAAGTTCTGCCAGATAGATAAAGTGCGGTTGTTGCCAGATCAGGAAAGAACCTACATTCGAGGGAGCTTCCGTACCGCTGGGATCGGTCATTTTCATCCAGCGTACGCCGGGGAACCCTTGACGACGTGCTATTTCACGAGCAACAGGCTCTACAGTTTCGTACCAACCCAGTGTACGGTCCAGCAGATTGGCATGTCCCCAAAGAGGTTGCCATGCCTGATGCCACCAAATCATTTCGAGATGGAATTTACCAAACCAGGAGTTATAAGTCAAACCTGTTTCCTGCGGAGGTACACTTCCAGCCGACTGGATAGCAAGCAGATATTGACTCAACAACACGCGACGTTCCAATTCTTTGGCACGCGGATCCGTGCAATGAGAGAAGTCAACGGCAGCACCATTCTTCCAGAAATCCGTCCAGTATGTAGCACTGGCGGCAGCAGTTTCGGTGAAAGCGGGCAATGCTTTGTCATCGGCATAGACAGCAGGTTCACTTTCGAATACGGTTCCCTGAAAATTCGGTGTAAACAGGCAGGAAAAGGCCAACATATCTTCTTCAGGAGTCAGTACGAAATAGTTCTTCGACTTCTCAGCCAGATTCGCCTTGCCTTCCCAACGAAGGGTTACGTAATAAGTTGTTTCGTCAAGTACACGCTTCAACAAAGCACTTTGAGCATCCTGGCGAACGATAGTTGTGGAATGTTTGTCGTTCGCATTCCAATTGCAGGCATCATCGGCATGTCCGCCTGTAGGATAAGGAAAACGCAAATTAACCCCCGCATGCGCACGACTGGTAACACAAGCAGAAATCATATCCTGGTTAGGATGGCAGACTGTCTGCACATCGAAAGCATTGCCATTCAACATGAAGTGGCTGGTGATTTCACCTTTCCACATATTCAGTGTCTGCTGAATCTCAGTAATATCAGAAGCTTTCACTCCCTCGCCCAGTTCGAGGCCTATAATGCCCAGATGCAGGCGATGCGGATTCACACGAAACCAATCGGAAGATTCTTTCTGACGGCCCGGTTCCTTGAACTGGCAGGCATAGAGTTCTTCGTGACCACGACCGAAGTCAAATGATTTCAGTGTTTCCTCATGCTTATATCCTTTAGGATTGGCGAATGAATGCCAACCCCACTGGCTCTGTGTGCCCAAGGGTACACCTTTACTATACATGGCCGGAAATGTCTGCAAACCGGTTGCATCTACCGTGAACGCAAATTCACCGTTGCCGACACTAAGCGAAGCCAACGAATCGAATGAGGATACTTGGGGATTGTTACGGGCCACCAATGCTTCACGGTCTATCGGAGCTTGTTTCTCCGAACCACAAGCCGTCAGCACGAAAGCGGCGAGAAGGGAATGAAATACTTTTTTCATGGTATTCTTTATAACAGATAGTTAGATTAATAGCTGGGACAAAAATAGCAGTTCCCGGTAAAGCAGGCGGTGCAGGGTTTGACGGAAATGATAAGGAAAATGATAATTTAGTGGCGAAGCCATTGATATTCTGACTATCTCAATTCCCCTCCTCCAGCTGGAGGAGGGGTGCCCAACGGGCGGGGTGGTAGGTGAGAGAAAAATTCCTTTATCTTATTATTAATAGGTATTTTATTGTTTTACCTACCACCTCCCCCTACGGGTACTC
>OKSL01000424.1_pt1 | contig 28247 bp, 20 predicted proteins | sample 1606251 | NCBI WGS metagenome assembly OKSL01 (sample SAMEA3879543, study PRJEB24766) | human gut metagenome | biome: human-associated habitat; feature: feces | place: USA | collected 1985/1987 | reverse complement strand
CGTATTTCTCCATGTACCTCGGACATGGTGTAGCCCGGTTTCACCCCACACATGGCAGCCATTGAAAGTTGCCGGTTATATGTCCGTACCTGAGGAAATTCCCAACTTCTTTCTATTCGTTCCGTGACCTGCGAAAGCGGAGCCGATCTTTCTCCATTCCAAATTGAGAAATCTCCCAATGCATTGACATCAGTAATATCCACATCACCTGATTTCAACAAAACGGGTACCTTTTTCTCATCATCCCGGTAGATACCAACAGGCAGACCGTCATTGATTGATTTCACTGATTGCATCATCGAAGCCTTGGTGATACCTAATGCACCCGCCTTCACAGGATCATAAACCGGGCGAATTACCAACGACATATTTCCCCATTCATTACGTGCATCCGCTACTTTGGGATTTCGTCGCATCACTTCAATAGCTTGTCCCACCAATGAATCAAGTACAGCAGGGTCCGGGCCAAGAAAACGGGCTTCAATGACGGCCTCCGTCAAAGGACTCAATTCAAACTTATTCACTTTAATCAGAGGTTCGGGATATTTCAGCGAAATCGAATCTTGTAACCGGGTATGCAACTGACGGGAAAGTTCTGACGTTTTACATTTTACCAATATTTGTGCATAATTGGACTGAGGTCCAAAAGATACATTAGACAAGTAATAACGTGGCGGAGTTCTTCCTATATAAGTAGATACTATTTCCGTTTCCTCCTGCCCACGGATATATTCCGACATTTCCATTACCTGACGGTCCGTTTCTTCTATTTTTGTCCCTTCGGGTAACCATACATCCAATGTGAAGTACTGTTTATCCAACGCCGGCATAAACACCTTGGGAATAAACTTGAAACTCCAAGCCGCTAGCAACATCATCACAACCATGCATCCTATTGTTGCATACCGATGACAAATCACCCACCTCAATGCTGTACGAAACTTATCATAATATTTACCTGCAAAAAGAGCATCCTTTAGTTCGTCGGGTCTTGGCCGACGAACAAACTCCTGAATGAAGAAAGGAGTCTGCGTCAGCGCAAAGACCCAACTGAACATCAGCGAAACGCCGATAACTACAACTAAGGATGACAACAACTCACCGGTTATATGCGGTGAATAATATATAGGTAAAAAAGTTAAAATTGCGATAATTGTTGCCGCTAATAACGGTAATGCAGTTGAGGAACAAGCTCGCATTATGGCCACTCGCTTGCGCATCCCCCGTTGCATATTGACTAATGCCGAATCGGATACTACAATAGCATTATCCACCAGCATTCCCATTGCAATAATAATTGCAGCCAGTGACATACGCTGCAAAGCTATCCCTTGAGCCAACATCACAATCAGCGTTGCAAAAATGGAAAAGACCAGACCACTACCTATCAGGATACCATTTTTGAATCCGATAAAAAACAACAGAATGGCAACTACCGTCACAACGGAAATTATCAAATTCCAGATAAAACCTTGATTTGCCACAGCCGACTCGTAACCTTGGTCGTAAATTGTCTGTAACTCAAAGCCTTCGGGCATTGTCTCCGAAAATTGCTCAATTTTACCTTTTACAGCTTCCGCCATATTTACGACATTCCCAGTCGGTACGGTAGATATGGCAATACCCACCGCGGGACTCCCATTAATCCGCATTTTATTGCTCGGAGGCGTCTGATAACTTTCCTTAATCTCTGCAATATCCGCCAATCGAAAATGCTCTCCCGTACGTGATACGATAGTCAAATTCCGGATATCATCCAAAGAATAAAAATTTCCGGTAGATTCAATCCGTATTCTGTTTACACCCGCATCAATACCTCCTGCATCTACTACTCTGTTTTGGGCCTCGAAAGCACGGGAAATATCCGAAGGAGTAATACCGCTTCGCGCCATGACGGAAGGGGTGAGAATAACATCAATCGTCGGAGGTTGTACACCATAAATTTCGACCTTGGCTACGTCCTTTACTTTCAACAGTTCGTTTTTAATGAGTTTTGCCTGATCTTCCAGTTCCCGATACGAATATCCTTCACCAGTCAGCCCATAAAAGACACCCAACACATCGCCAAAGTCATCGTTTACTACGGACGGACCTGCGTCAGCCGGTAGCTTAGATTGTACATCATTAACCTTCCGACGGAGTTTATCCCACAGTTGCTGCATTTCATCCGCACGAATTTCCTTCTTCACATAAACCGTTATCTTGGAAAGTCCTGCCCGGTTTTCTGTTTTAAGATAATACAATTCACCTAAAGACTGTATGGATTCTTCCAGCACATCAGTCACTTGTGATTGTACTTCGGAAGGAGAAGCACCCGGATATGGAGTTAATACCAATGCCTGTTTTATAGTGAACGGAGCATCTTCCAGCTTTCCCATTTTGATATAGGAAAGTAGTCCTCCTCCTAAGACTAATAGTAAGAGCAGAATAGTCACCGACCTTTTCTGCAAGAAATATTTCACAAACTTCATACTTTCAAATTTACTTTTGAGCAGTGACCGGCATTCCTTGTTTCTGAGCCATGATTTCTACAGATGTTCCTTCTGAAAGGAAACGCAATTTACTGACAGCTACCGTTTCTCCAGCCTGTAATCCACCTTTCACTTCCACTTTCCCATTCGGAAGTAATTCACCTAAAACAATCTTTCTTTTCGAGACTTTTCCGGCAGCATTATCTACCGTCCATACATAATCTCCTTCAGTAGGACGATGATTGAGAGCAGTTTGCGGTATGGTTATCATGGATGTCGTTGAAGAAGAAGGAAGATCAAGCAAAACCTTTCCGGAAACGCCCGCCGGCCATTCACCCTGTTTATTAGGTAATAATGCCGTCATCAGGAAAGACAGGTTATTCCGGGTAGTACTTTTGGAAATTTCTACCACTTTCGCCGGATATACAACATCAGAACCTATATCAAAGCGCACACCTACTTCTTTGATTTCTCCGGCCTGAAGTGCAATATCCTGTGTGACATAAGCTTCTATCTTTAATTGAGTAATATCAATAAAGGAGATGACAGGTTGAGTCGCTTTCACATCCTGATATTTCTCGATATACACTTCCCCGACATATCCGTCAAAAGGGGCAATCAACTGCGTATCATGTAACTCATTTGTCGCTGTCTCAAAAGCAGTCTTAGCAGAAGTATAATCCGCACGTGCTTTTTCATAAGCGCTGGCAGATAAATTATTTTTCTCATACAACACTCTTATCCGTTCAAATTCCGCTTTTGCCTGATTATAGATAGCCTCTGCACGTTCTTTACGGATACGGAAATCACGAGAGTCTATTTCAGCAATGATATCCCCACGCTGATAATAGTTACCGGCATATACCTCAAAACGGTCAATAGGACCGCCTACCCGAAAAGATAGTTCCGTCTCCTTGAATGGTTTCGAAATAAACGAAAACTCACGTTCCGAGGAAGGAACCGACATTTCTACTTCTGCCACTTTTATCCGTATTGATTCATCAGTCCTCTTTTCTCCTGTTCCGCACGATGCAAACAGGCAGATAAAAAGCATACACATTGAATAATTAGTCGTTGTCATTCTATTCTACATTAGTTATATTATCAACGGTACGAAAATAGAGGAAACAAAGAAAAGCGCCCAACTTTAAATTTCCGAAACCGAAAAAGGAAAGGCTCAAACGGAAAAAGAAAAGATGAAAATCTGAGCCTTTTATACTACTTATGTGTTTCCTTACTATCTTTGCAGCTCAAACAAATATTACTAATCTCATTTATGACCGAAGAAAAAATACATAACGACCGTTCCGGTAGCTGGTGGGCATTAAGTCCATTGTTCGTGTTCCTCTGCCTCTATCTGGTAACTTCCATTCTCGTCAACGACTTCTACAAGGTACCTATCACTGTCGCTTTTCTTGTTTCTTCCTGCTACGCGATTGCTATCACGCGCGGCTTGAAACTGGACCAGCGGATTTACCAATTCTCCGTAGGAGCTGCCAATAAGAATATCCTCCTGATGATATGGATATTCATTCTCGCCGGTGCCTTTGCGCAAAGTGCCAAACAAATGGGTGCTATTGATGCCACCGTCAACCTGACTCTGCATATTCTTCCCGACAATCTGCTGCTAGCAGGAATATTTATAGCCGCCTGCTTCATCTCCCTATCCATAGGAACCAGTGTAGGAACAATCGTTGCCCTCACTCCTGTTGCCGTAGGACTAGCCGAAAAGACAGAGATTGCTCTCCCATTCATGGTGGCAGTTGTTGTCGGAGGGTCTTTTTTCGGAGATAATTTATCGTTTATCTCCGACACTACAATCGCCTCAACAAAAACTCAGGAATGTGTGATGCGTGATAAGTTCAGGGTAAATTCCCTGATTGTCGTCCCGGCAGCTATTATCGTGCTGGGTATTTATATTTTCCAGGGATTGTCCATCACTGCTCCCACCCAAGTACAGACTATCGAATGGATAAAAGTTATACCTTATATAATAGTATTGGGAACAGCCGTTGCCGGAATGAACGTTATGCTCGTATTAATCATAGGTATCCTGACAAGTGGTATTATCGGTATTACTACCGGAAGTTTTGATGTGTTCGACTGGTTCGGAGCTATGGGAACAGGCATTACGGGCATGGGCGAACTGATAATCATTACTTTACTGGCCGGAGGAATGCTTGAAACAATCCGCTACAATGGTGGTATTAACTTTATTATCCGGAAACTAACCCTCCACGTCAACGGAAAGCGGGGAGCGGAACTAAGTATTGCCGCTTTAGTAAGTATCGCCAACTTATGTACCGCCAACAACACAATAGCCATCATTACAACAGGACCGATAGCCAAAGACATTGCGCAGAAATTCCACCTTGACCGGCGAAAGACTGCAAGTATCCTCGACACTTTCTCCTGTCTGATACAAGGAATTATCCCATACGGGGCACAAATGCTGATTGCTGCCGGATTAGCCAATATCTCTCCTATCAGTATCATCGGCAATCTTTATTATCCGTTTACAATGGGAGCTTGCGCCCTGCTCGCTATCTTATTCCGTTATCCGAAACGGTATTCATAAAGAAAAAGAACAGAAATATTTGTCAATCAAAAGAAAAGCCGTATCTTTGCGCCCGCTATTACGAGTTAGTAGCATAATTCAAATCATTAATTAAAAACAATTATTAAAAATGGCAACTAGAATCAGATTGCAGAGACACGGACGTAAAAGTTACGCGTTCTATTCAATTGTAATTGCAGACAGCAGAGCACCACGTGATGGTAAATTTATTGAGAAGATTGGTACTTACAACCCGAACACCAATCCTGCCACAGTAGATTTGAAGTTCGACCGCGCCCTTGACTGGGTATTGAAAGGTGCACAACCGACTGACACCGTTCGTAACATCCTTTCTCGTGAAGGCGTTTACATGAAGAAGCACCTGCTGGGTGGTGTAACCAAAGGCGCATTTGGCGAAGCAGAAGCTGAAGCTAAATTCGAAGCATGGAAGAACAACAAGCAAAGCGGTTTGGCTGCTCTGAAAGCTAAAGAAGAAGAAGCTAAGAAAGCTGAAGCTAAAGCACGTCTGGAAGCAGAAAAGAAAGTAAACGAAGAAAAAGCCAAGGCACTGGCCGAAAAGAAAGCCGCTGAAGAAGCCGCTAAAGCCGCAGCCGAAGCACCTGCTGAAGAAGCAACCGAGGCTCCTGCCGAAGAAGCTGCCGCTGAATAACAGTAAGCACAGCATTATCACTAAAAATGGGATTAAAACTATAAAATCCTCTCCGGTTCTGACGGAGAGGATTTTTTATTTATTATCTTTGCCCCCCGACATATTTATTCATTTAAAAGCAATAAGCAATGAAAAAAATTACTTATCTACTCGCTGCCGCTGCCGTATTCGCAGCTTGTAACAGCGGAAACAAGGGTTACACCGTAACCGGAACTGTGGAAGGTGCTGCTGATGGCGACACTGTATATCTGCAAACTGTCAAAGGACGCCAACTCGTAAAACTGGACTCCGCAGTCATCGCCAACGGGACTTTCACTTTCGAAGGTACTCAAGACACTGCCGCCAACCGCTACATCACTTATAAAACTGCTGAAAAAGAAGGTGCAATGATGATGGATTTCTTCCTTGAAAACGGAAAAATCAACATCAAACTGACCGCCGGCGAAGGCGACTCGGCAACAGGTACAGCAAGCAACGACGCATACCAGGAAATCAGAACCCAACTTGCCGGACTGAACAGCCAGATGATGGCCATCTACAATTCCATGTCCGATACTACACTGACCGACGAGCAGCGTGAGGCCAAAGGCAAGGAAATGGAAGCACTGCAAGACAAAATGATAGAGACCACCAAAGCCGGAATCAACAAGAATATCACCAATCCGGTCGGCGTACACTTGCTGAAACAGAACTTCTACTACCTGGACGTTGCCGACCTCGATCCGCTGATGCCGCAGATTCCCGCCGCTTATGAAAACGACGAAGTCATCATCAAAATCAAGGACAACGTAGAAAAAATGAAAGCCACTGCCGTAGGACAGAAGTTCACAGACTTCGAGATGCAGACTCCGGAAGGTGAAAACGTAAAACTGTCTGACTATGTAGGCAAAGGCAAAGTAGTCCTCGTTGACTTCTGGGCAAGCTGGTGTGGTCCCTGCCGCCGTGAAATGCCTAACCTGGTAGAAGCTTACGCCAAATACAAGAACAAGAATTTCGAAATCGTAGGTGTATCTCTGGACCAGAGCGGTGAATCATGGAAAGAAGCCATCGGCAAACTGAACATCACTTGGCCGCAAATGTCTGACCTGAAATACTGGAACTGCGAAGGTGCCAAACTGTATGCAGTAAGCAGCATCCCCCACACCGTATTGATTGACGGTGAAGGAACTATCATCGCCCGCGGCCTGCACGGTGACGAATTGCAGCAGAAATTGGCTGAAGTAATCAAATAATCCGGGTCCTTACGGAAACCCGGAAAAGCAAATGACGCACTTCACGAAGGCTGATGATACAGGTCATGCCTTGTGAGGTGCGTCATTCGTATGTAAATGGCACTTGAAGGGGGCGATGGGGTGCGTCCTTTCAAGAAAAGATCCGTTCCGCCATGAGCATTCCCAGCCGCACGGTCTCCCATTGTTCCTTTTCATCCGCATCCGAAGGAGAAGCCAGTGCATTTGCATCCGGCAGGCACAGCGTAAACCGCTTCAAGGGAATGTAATTCAAGACACTTTCCGTCTTCGCCTGCAACTCGTCCAGCTCATCCTCATGAGGATAACGGGAAAGCACAAAGCCGAACACCGCCTCCTTCTCATGCAGAAACCACAGCAGGCGGTTACGGTCACAGGAACCGCAATCATAATTCAGAAAGTAAGCATCGGCTCCATGCAGCTGAATCAGCATTTCCGTAGGGGCATGGAAAGCGATGTACATCCCCTCGGGGCACTCGCGCAGCACACGGTTGTTCAACCGGATCGTATCTTCCATTACCACAGAATGCACACCGTCAAACTGGATATAACGGCAGCCCGCTTCGTAAAGTTGACCCAGAAGGACTTTATAACCGGCAGCGATGTCGTCCGTCAAAAGACGGATATCCGGATAGACAGCTTCCAGTTCCCCCCGGTCCACCCGTTGAAGAATCTGCGTCATCACTTCTGCCGGAGAGGGAAGATGCTGCTTGGACACCACCTCGTCTCCTGCCACGGAAATCAGAAAAGTGAAATCTTCAAAAACAGGATGCTGTTGCAAACCGATTCGCCGGGTGATTTCCAGCGCAGCCCCTTCGGAGAACGGACGGTCATCCTTGGCACGGATTCCCTCCCAATTTACCAGAAAATCACCATTCCGGAAACCACCGTCGGAGACTACCCTCACACCAGCCAGCTTCAGCCGTTCCACCAGATTGCGTATTTCCGCATCTTCAATCGCCCGCAAGGCCTGCCGGCTCATCTGTCCGTCTTGATATTGCCCGCGGGCGTCCCTCAAGGCACGCGGCACGCAGAAAGCCCCGGCGATATCCAGTTTAAACGGAGGAGATACTTTTGTCATATTTTTATCCTTTCTTTGATTTAATAAATGATACTTTGCCCTCATCCCAACCTCTATCCTTTCCGGAATTTGGTCAGTGGCAACGGAGTCTTTATCGGAATGTTGGATGTAAAACTTCACTGCAGCGGGACTGTCCGGGAGTTGCACCCGATTTCCCTTTAATTGCTAAGACAGAAAGCCTTATGCAAAACGGCTCGTTGCAAATATAGCCAAAGAATTTGTAAATCTACTATTTGCCACAAATATTTATCTTCCTTTTACATTTCAAAATTAAGGACATCCATCAAGCACTGACAATTATCAACAATGAGAAACAATAAAAGTTCATTCAAAACAGAAGTTTCCCATTTTTCAGACAACTAGCACTATATATCAACAACTTAACACTTTTTAAATAGACAAAAGTTTCCCAAAAAGGAAAACATATCAAGAAGTAATGTAACTTTGTCGGCACAATTAAGTCAAACAATATAATCCTATTTAGATACAACAGTTATGATACAGACGGTAATTAAACGTGACGGCCGCATCGTCGGTTTTAATGAAGAAAAAATAGTCACAGCCATCCGGAAAGCCATGCTGCACACGGATAAAGGCGAGGACATGCAACTGATTCGTCAGATTACAGACCATATTTCTTTCAAGGGAGATTCACAAATGACAGTGGAAGCCATCCAAGACCTGGTTGAACTGGAACTGATGAAGAGCAGCCGTAAAGACGTAGCCCAGAAGTATATAGCTTACCGCAACCAGCGCAGCATTGCCCGCAAGGCAAAAACGCGCGATATGTTCCTGGAGATCATCAACATCAAATCCAATGACATTACCCGCGAAAACGCCAACATGAACGCCGACACTCCTGCCGGCATGATGATGAAGTTTGCCAGCGAGACTACCAAGCCGTTTGTTGACGACTATCTGCTGAGCGATGAAGTACTGGAAGCTGTCAGCCAGAATTACCTGCACATCCATGACAAGGATTATTACCCTACCAAGAGTCTGACTTGCGTGCAGCATCCGTTGGACCACATCCTGAAGAACGGGTTCTCTGCCGGACACGGAGAATCGCGCCCTGCCAAACGCATTGAAACCGCTAGCATCCTGGGTTGTATCTCCCTGGAGACTGCACAAAACGAAATGCACGGAGGACAGGCCATTCCTGCGTTCGACTTCTACCTCGCTCCTTACGTGCGCAACAGCTACATTGAAGAAATCAAGAATCTGGAAGAGCTGAACGGAAAAGACTATTCGCACCTGTATCAGAAGGAACTGACGGATTACCTGCCACAGCCGTTGGACGGACTGACTGATGAAAAACGCGTCGTGCAGCACGCCATCAACAAGACCGTGGCCCGTGTACACCAGTCGATGGAGGCATTCATACACAACATGAACACCATCCACTCGCGCGGGGGCAACCAGGTAGTGTTCAGTTCCATCAACTACGGAACAGACACGTCGGCAGAAGGGCGCTGCATCATCCGCGAATTGCTGAAGAGCACTTATCAAGGTGTGGGCAACGGTGAAACCGCCATCTTCCCCATCCAAATCTGGAAGAAGAAAAGAGGAGTCAGCTATCTGCCCGAAGACCGCAACTACGACCTATACCAACTGGCATGCAAGGTCACCGCCCGCCGTTTCTTCCCCAACTTCCTGAACCTGGACGCCACCTTCAACCAAAGTGAGGATTGGAAAGCCGATGACCCGAAACGCTACGAACACGAAGTAGCTACCATGGGATGCCGTACACGCGTATTCGAAAACCGCTTCGGTCCCAAAACATCCATCGGACGGGGAAACATCTCTTTCTCCACCATCAACATTGTCCGCCTGGCCATCGAATGCATGGGAATAGAAAACAGGGAGCAACGGATCGCCCGTTTCTTCGCAAAACTGGATGCCATGCTCGAAATCACCGCACGACAGTTGCACGAGCGTATGGAATTCCAGAAAACGGCATTTGCCAAGCAGTTCCCTCTGCTGATGTCGGCTCTGTGGCTGGGGTGTGAAAAGTTGAAGCCCAATGACACCATCGCTTCCGTCATCAACCAGGGAACCTTGGGCATCGGGTTTATCGGCCTTGCCGAATGCCTCGTTGCCCTGCTTGGAAAACACCACGGCGAATCGGAGGAAGCGCAGGAATTAGGACTGAAAATCGTAACCTATATGCGTGACCGTGCCAACCAGTTCTCCGACCAATACCAGCACAACTACAGCGTACTTGCCACTCCCGCCGAAGGCTTGTCCGGCAAGTTTACCCGTGTGGACCGCAAGAAGTTCGGCATCTTGCCGGGCATTACGGATCGTGAGTACTATACCAATTCCAACCATGTGCCTGTATATTGCAAGTGCAGCGCCCGCCACAAAGCGGAAGTGGAAGCCCCCTACCATGATTTGACCCGCGGCGGACACATCTTCTACGTGGAAATAGACGGTGACGCCACCCACAATCCGGAGGTCATCATGCGTGTGGTGGATATGATGGACCGGTACAACATCGGCTACGGTTCCGTGAACCACAACCGCAACCGTTGCCTGGACTGCGGTTACGAGAACTCCACTCCCAACCTGGAGGAATGTCCCAAATGCGGCAGCAAGCATATCGACAAGCTGCAACGCATCACCGGCTACCTGGTAGGAACCACTGACCGGTGGAACAATGCCAAACTGGCAGAATTGAACGACAGAGTCGTACACGATTGAGAACTTGTAATTTTGAATTCTTAAAATGCTTTCTATTCTCAATATTCTAGAAGATACTACAGTAGATGGTCCGGGATTCCGGACCTCTATTTATGCTGCCGGTTGCCCCAACGGCTGCCCCGGCTGCCATAATCCGGAGTCTTGGGACATCAACCGGGGACGGTGGATGCATACGGACGAGATTCTGAAAAAGGTACTTGCAGATCATTTTGCGGACGTCACCTTCAGCGGAGGCGACCCCATGTTCCAGCCGGAAGGTTTCACCAAACTGGCACATGCCATCAAACAGAAAAGTAATAAAAACATCTGGTGCTATACAGGATATACTTTTGAGAAAATCCTGCGCAATCCTCTACAGGCAAAGCTTCTAGAGTATATAGACGTATTGGTGGACGGAAAATTCAACGAAAAGTTACGTGATGAGAGTCTGTACTTCCGCGGCAGCAGCAACCAACGGCTGATTGACGTGCAGGCCTCCCTGAAAGCCAATCAAACCGTAGTCTATGAATATAATCCGTCCCCTTTCATCACCACTCTATAAACTTGCCCCTTTCCCGGCGTTTCTGCAACTCCTCTTCCAGGAAACGGCGCCTGTCCTTGGCAATATAACGGCGGGCAAAGATGTTGGGGACCGCTACTCCAAGTGCGATGCACAGGATAATCAGTGAAGCATTGATACCGTTGGATACCACTGCCGTCACCTCTCCTACCACACCGTGCATATTGATCAGACCGAAAAGCGCCCGGTACATCAGTACCCCCGGAATCATGGGAATTACGGAGGGGATCGTCAAGACGTGGTTGGGGACATGAAACCAATGAACCGCCTTCACAGCTACCAGGCTCACCACCATACTGCCCATAAACGAACCGATCACCGGTCCGTAACCCAGTTCGAAGTTGACGAAGTTGCGCGTACAGACGGCGATGATTCCCCCTATCGCAACGACCCACAACAAGCGGCGCTGAATATTGAAAATCATCGAAAAGCCCACAGCGGATATGGCGGCCGCAATGGCATACACCCAATACGTATCATGCGGGACCATGCTCAGTTCACTGAATTTCTTGTCGATGACCACATCTTCTATTACCAACAGGCGCATGGCTATGACAATGCCGAAAGCCATCGCACAAACCATCAACACCGTATTGACAGCACGGACAATACCCACCTGGATATAATTGTCAATCATATCATCCACAAAGTTGATGATGGGGACACCCGGCACTATGAACAGCGCACATGCCAGCAACGGATGATAGGGCGTCTCAGAAAGTCCGGTAAACATAGTGAGATAGGCAAGACAGGTAGAGATCAGCGCCGCAATGGCGATGCTCATATAAAGATTGATGCCGAACTCCACGCAACGCGCACGGACCCGGAACCCCGCAAAGGCAGCGATGGAAGCATACAGGAACGCCACCCAGTCGCCACCGAACAGCTTGCAGAATCCGCCGCAGGCAAACCCGGCACCGACAGCCACCAGATAAGGAACATAATTCCGTTTCCTGGTTCGGATTTTCTCCAGTTCTTCCTCGTACCGGTCAAGGGAATAATCATGCTCAATGGCTTTCCAGGACAACTTGCTGATTTCGGAAAGGGCAGTCATGTTGATACCGTGTTTCTCACACTTCTGGAATTTGGAAAACGAATGCGAACCGTCACTCACGTTCACCACCAACATAGTATAGCTCACATCAATGTGAAGTTTCTCTTCCGGCAATCCCAAATAGGCGGCCACGCGGTTCATATTACGTACTATACGATTGGTATCGGCAGCGCTCTCTACCAGCAGCTGGCCGGTACGAAGCAACAGGTCAAGCTTCCTGCGCAGCAGGGCAATTTCTTGTTCAGTCAAAGTCTTATCCATGAATCTTTCTACCTAGTTTTTTTGGAGGCACAAAGATAGGCAAATTGTAGAAAATGATTTCATATTCCAATAGAAAACTCTACCTTTGCAGCCGTTTTTTTAATAGGCAACAGGCACTAATGGAAATATTTTGGAACACTATCGCACAGTACAACGAGGGAACCTGGCAGGCACAGTTCATCATTACCCTGGCAGGCATTGCATTGACCCTATTGCTGTATCGGAAACCCACCCTGTGGGTGAAACGTTCAATGAAGATTTACATGGTATTCCTCAACGGATGGATATCCACCGTTTACTACCTGATGTATTGCGGAACACGAAATTACCATCATATCCTTGCCATCTTCTGGGGCGTGATTGCCTTGATATGGTTATGGGATCTGTTTGCAGACTATACTCCGTTCGAACGCAATCCCAGATACAAGATGCTGGTCGGCGTACTCTACGCCATGCCTTTCCTCTACCCTCTTCTTTCGTGGGCACGGGGCATGGAGTTTCCTATGATGACCACTACCGTAATGCCCTGTTCGGTGGCCGCGTTCACCATCGGGCTGCTGCTGGCTTTTTCACGGAAAGTCAACCTGCTTGTCATTCTTTTCCTGTGCCACTGGGCACTCATCGCCTTCTCCAAAGTCTATATCTATAAGATTCCGGAAGACCTCCTGCTGGCAAGTGCCACGGTACCTGCCATTTACCTGTTCTTCAAGAACTACTTCGACCAGAACCTGCACAAAGAAACCAAACCGGGCGCACGATTCATGAACTGGTTCCTGATTCTTGTCTGCATCATTGTCGGGATATTGCTCAGCATTACTCTGCTACAAGAGCTTGCAAGATAAGAACAACGAATATATCACTCCTGCAAACCTCCGGTGACGGAATCTGTATTCAAGCCTTGCGAACGTATATTCAAGCTGTGCGGACATATATTCAAGCAGCGCGAATATATATTCAAGCGCTGCGAACAGAGTTTACTGTATAAAGGAAAGAACTTATCTCCTTACAAGACAGAAGTTTTCAACAGGAGTCAAGGAAGTTTTCCCTTTACTTCTTCTTTCCCTGGTTGGCAACTGCCTCCATCAGCTTTCTGATTTCCTCCGGATCACCCAGAAAATAATCATCCGTCAGATTCAGTTCATCGTCAAACTCAAAGACATAAGGTACGGCGGTAGGCAGATTCAGATGAACAATCTCATCGTCGGAAATATGCTTCAGATGTTTGATGATACCTCGCAGGCTATTACCGTGGGCCACTACCAACAATTCACCGGCCGTTTTCAGATTCGGGAAAATGACACATTTCCAGTAAGGCATAATGCGCTCAATCGTATCCTTCAGAGATTCCGTGCGGGGCAGTTCCGCATCGGGCACTTCCCGGTAGCGATCCTCGAAACGGGGGTTGCGCAAGTCATCCTCCGCCAAGGCATGAGGGGCGGTATCATAGCTTCTGCGCCATACCAGCACTTGATCATCCCCATATCTGGCAGCTGTCTCCGCCTTATTCAATCCCTGCAACTGTCCATAATGCTTTTCGTTCAACCGCCAGGACTTCTCCACCGGAATCCAATCCTGGTCAAGACGGTCCAACACACAGTTCAACGTCTTCACGGCACGCTTCAGATAGGACGTGTAAGCCTTCTCAAAATGAAAGCCTTTCTCCTTCAGCAGCTCACCCGCCTTTACGGCCTCGGCAATCCCTTTTTCCGTCAAGTCAACGTCCGTCCAGCCCGTAAAACGGTTTTCTTTATTCCAAACGCTCTCGCCGTGGCGGAGCAAAACAATTCTTTTCATCTCATTATCTCCTTTTGGTTTGCAATAGAAACACTTACTTGCCTCCGCTTGTTCACGTAGCAACGAGGCACACCGGCAAACCGCGTCACGGGCATCGTGCGAAAGCGCTGGAAAAAGAATTTCATTATCCCCATTAATAGGTAGCCGGACGTTGCCGCCCCCTCAAACCGGTTAACTCCAAATAGGGAGTGAGGTATTGGCAAAAGCCCTACAAGTAGGTATTTCACCATTGCCTGTAATGCCTTTACTTTGCGGCAGACAAATCAATCAGTTAGAAGCAATGAAAAAGATAGGTGTTTTTTATGGTTCCAGCACCGGAACCTGTGAAGAATTGGCTCAACAGATAGCCGACAAGATGGGTGTTTCCAAATCTGATGTATATAGCGCAGACAAGCTGAATGCCGATTTAGTAAAAGAGTACGATGTGCTGGTCTTGGGTACTTCCACGTGGGGAGACGGCGAGTTGCAGGATGACTGGTACGACGGCGTTAAAGTGCTGAAAAGCGCCGATCTATCTTCCAAGTCAGTAGCTCTGTTCGGCTGCGGTGACTCAGATTCTTACGGCGATACCTTTTGTGACGGCATCGGAGTGCTTTATGAGGAACTGAAAGATAGCGGCTGTACGTTTCTGGGCAACAAAGTCGGTACAGACGGCTACTCCTTTTCTTCCTCCATCGCTGTCGTTGACGGTGCATTTGCAGGACTTGCCCTAGACGAAGTGAACGAAAGTGACAAGACTGCCGGACGCATTGATGCCTGGACTGCGGAACTGAAGAGCAAGATTTAATTTTTTAACCCGTTTTTTTGCATGTGTTTATGATGATATCATCCCCCGACAAAATATGGCCATGTTGGGGGATGATATTCGCACGCAATGCGAACGATATTGCGCACGGAAGAACAAGCGTGTGACAAGTGCGTAAAATCAGAGCGTTTCTTAAAAAAAAACAGATCATCCGTTTACCCGAAACAGATGATCTGTTTGCATCAAACAGATGATGCGTTTGCCCTTAACAGATGATGCGTTTCGATGAAACACATCATCTGTTTTTATAGGAATAGATTATACGAACCAACGAACGTAGCAGAAGTCCTGACGGTGAGGCAAATCCTCGCTCTTCGGGAACATACGGTAGGATACCTTGAAGCTACCGGCATTTTCCAGTTTATGCTTCACTTGGAAAGTATAGAGGTTGCCTTCCTTCTTCACAACATTGAACGGCTCTACAGAGTAGATGTGCTGTTTGCCGTCTTGAGCGATGTAGGTAGTTACCAATTCCAGACCGATGGCATCGTTCAGACCCTTTTCGTCGATAACGAAAGTAACGATGTATTCCTTACCGCTTTCGATAGAACCGGTAGCGACTTCTTCGCTCTTGTCGTTCGATACAACTTCAATGCTGTCCCACTTGGAAGCAACTTCTTCCTTCCATGCGGCAATTTCCTTCGCCTTGGCATAGTTATCGGCAGCCAATACTTTGAAACGTTTGGCTTCCTTGTTGTAGAACTTGTTGTAATAATCATCCAACTGGCGCTTCATTGTATAATGGGGTGCAATCTGAGCAATGGAGTTTTTGACGGTCTTGACCCAACCTTCAGAATAGCCTTTCTTATTGCGCGCATAGTACAACGGCAGAATTTCCTGCTCCAGAATACTGTAGATGGTAGCCGCATCCAATTGGTCTTGATGCTCCTGATTCTGGTAAGTACGTTTTTCGGTCAACGCCCAACCCGCACCTTCACGGTAGCCTTCCAACCACCAGCCATCGAGTACGGAGAAGTTTACGACACCGTTCATCAGCGCCTTCTCACCGGACGTACCGGATGCTTCAAGCGGACGTGTCGGAGTATTCAACCAGATATCTACCCCCGAAACCAGACGGCGGGCCAACTGCATATCGTAATTCTCCAGGAAGATAATCTTGCCCAAGAACTCAGGACGGCGAGAAATCTCGATGATTCTCTTGATCAATCCCTGACCTGCGCCATCATGCGGGTGAGCCTTACCGGTAAACAGGAACTGTACCGGATAGTCGGGGTTGTTGACAATCTTTGCCAGACGTTCCAAGTCAGTGAACAGCAAGTGCGCACGCTTGTAAGTGGCAAAACGGCGTCCGAAACCAATCAGCAGGGCATTCGGGTTAATCTTGTCCAGCAAAGAAACGATGCGGGAAGGATCACCCTGGTTCTTCAGCCAAGTTTCACGGTATTGCTTGCGCACATAGTCGATCAACTTGTTCTTCATAGCCATACGGGTCTTCCAGATTTCCTCGTCGGATACATTATAGATAGCTTCCCAAATCTTGGGATTGGACTGGTCAAACCAGAAGTTTTCATCAAAATGGGCAGCATACAGTTGCTTCCATTCGGTAGCGCTCCAAGTGGGGAAGTGCACACCGTTAGTTACGTAACCTACATGGTTCTCTTCGGGGAAGTATCCTTTCCATATAGAAGAGAACATTTCCTGTGAAACCTTTCCGTGCAACCAGCTTACACCGTTCACTTCCTGAGAAGTGTTGCAAGCGAATACGGACATGCAGAAGCGTTCGCCCTTGTCGCCCGGGTTGTTACGGCCAAGGTCCATAAGGTCATCCCAGCTGATGCCCATTCTTGACGGATAACCGCCCATATACTTGCCGAAGAGGCCTTCGTCGAAGTAGTCGTGACCGGCAGGAACCGGAGTGTGTACTGTATAGAGTGAAGAAGCACGTACCAGCTCGATAGCCTGTTCATAAGATAAGCCTTCGGCTACGTAGTCACAGATACGCTGTACGTTGATCAGCGCCGCGTGTCCTTCGTTGCAGTGATAAACATCCTTCTTGACGCCCAATTTCTTCAAGGTAAGGATACCGCCGATACCAAGCAGGATTTCTTGTTTCAAACGGTTCTCCCAGTCACCGCCGTACAGCTGGTGAGTGATGGGGCGGTCAAACTCGCTGTTCATCTCATTGTCTGTATCAAGCAGATAAAGCGATACGCGGCCAACGTTCACTCTCCAAACCAGTGCATGTACATAGTAGTCCAGATATGGAACATCCACTACTACCTGGTTTCCGTTTTCATCCAGCACACGGTCAAGAGGCAACTGGCCGAAGTTCTGTGCTTCGTAGTTGGCAATCTGCTGTCCGTCCATGGATAAAGTTTGAGTGAAATAGCCGTAGCGATACAAGAAACCGACTGCACACAAATCTACGTTGCTGTCTGAAGCTTCTTTCAAATAGTCACCGGCCAGTACACCCAGACCACCGGAGTATATCTTTAATACATGAGTCAAACCATACTCCATACTGAAATATGCAACAGACGGGCGGTTGCTGTCCGGCTTTACGTCCATGTAGGTACGGAACTTGGAGTACACCGCTTCCATTCTGCGCAAGATCACCTGATCTTTGGCGAGCGCCTCGAGTTTGGCGTAACTCATACGTTCCAGCAAGAGTACGGGGTTCTGTCCTACTTCTTTCCAGAGAGTAGGATCAAGATCTCTGAACAACTCAGTGGCTTCATAATTCCACGCCCACCAAATGTTACGTGCCAGTTCAGATAACTTCTCCAATTCGGCGGGAATGTGAGATTTCACATTCACATCTTTCCAGTTAGGAGTATTCACATTACTAACTTGAATCTTCATTGTATGATAACTTGATTGATTAATAATTACGTTAACCTAATTGACGCTTCATGGCATTGCGCAGGGCAACATCATAAGCCTCATAATAATACTGTATAAAATGCTTCCACAAGGCTTGTTCGGCCACCATGCCGGCACGCTTGCGGATTTCCTTCACTTCCGCTTCCGTTTTGGTGGAGAACAACGCAATCGTATCCTTGATGCCGTCCGCCACTTCGGAGTAGTTATAATCCGAACGGTGCAGCACCTCCACCCCGTCATCAATGCCGTGCTGGTTCTTCAGGCTGTTCACCCAAAGGCCGAAGCCGGCAAGGTCCGTCGTAATGGTCGGCACTCGGAAAGCCACGCTTTCCAGAGGAGTGTATCCCCACGGCTCATAATAAGAAGGATAGACGCTGAGGTCCTCTCCCAATATCAAATCATAATAATGCTTGTTGAGGATACCGTCTTTACCATCCTGATAACAAGGCACGAAAATCACTTTCACTTTATCTTCCGGACGGTTGCCCATACCCAGATATTTCAACATATCCAGTACCTGGTCGTGCGTCATATTATGCAGCCAGTGCGTGATGAGGGGACATGGCAGCGGAGTGGTAAACTTCTCCTTGCTCTTGAGGCGTTGCTGCAGATCCTCGCGGGGATCGCCCACCCAACCTGGCACATTGACGAAAGCCAGCACTTTCTTTTTCAAGTCTTTATCACGATTCAAACGGTTCAGCGACTCCAGAAACACATCAATGCCTTTGTTCTTGAACTCATAACGTCCGCTGGTGCCGACAATCATGGTATCATCTCCCAAATCCTCACCCAGCAGGCAATTCGCTACACGGAGCAACAAGGCACGCGCACGTTTGCGCTTACCGGTAAAGGTAGCGCCCTTCGGCACAAAATCATCTTCAAACCCATTCATCAGGACAACGTCCGCAGGTTTGTCGAGCAGCTCTTTGCACTCGTTGTTCGTAATCTCACTTACGGTAGTGAAACAATCCACATAATGGGCGGTCTGCTTCTCAATGGAATGCTTGGATTCCATGTTCAGTTCCTGTGCCATTTGATCACCGTTGTAGGCGAAGAGATAGTCATACAGCGGCTTGTTGTTGCCTGCTATGGAACGCCCTATGGAGGTGGCATGCGTAGTGAAGACAGTGGCTATTTCCGGCACTGCCGCCTGCAGATAGAGTGCTGCCATACCCGTCATCCATTCGTGTGCCTGGAATATGACCTTATCCGTTTCCGTCAAGTTGTAGCGATAGAAACTCTCCACCACCTTTCCGGTGGCGTACGCAAACATGGATGCTTCATCATAATCACCGTACGCATGCAGCGAATCCACTTGATAGTGGTTCCACATCTCCGTATAAATTTCATTCTTTTGCTGAAAAAAAGGTTGGAAATCAACCAATATGACGATAGGCTCACCCGGAATGTTCCAACGGCCCACACGGACAGAAAGATTATCTTTTTCGACAGCCTGCTTTTTCCATGCAGCACAGAGGTTATCAGATTCGATGAACAAAGGGTTCTCTTTTCCTTGCCAGAAATCCGGCCCTATAAAAAATAGTCTATCGCGAAATTTTGCCTGTAAGGTATTTGCCCTGGTTGACAAAACCGTGTAAATACCGCCTACTTTATTACATACTTCCCAACTTGCTTCGAAGATGTAATCGGGGGTAAGTAGTTCTTTAACCATATGATGTTGTAATCTCTTTATCTTAATAATGGCTGCAAAAGTACACATTATTCTTTGAAAAATAGCCCTTTAATCGAAAAAACTAATGAAATATACATAAACAATCGTTTGCGGAATATCATAGATTAGCAGCCAAAAGCCCGTGGACTTGCCCATCCGTGCACTTTTGTCCGAAATTGCCGGAACTTCCCCCCAAAGAATGAGGCTGTCTTGAAATAGAATATGAGAATTAAAAAACTTATAAGTTGAAACTATAAACAGAAAAAGTCCCTCTATTTTGACCTTATATATGATAACTTAAGGCCAAAATAGAGGAACTTTCAGACTCTAACTTATAAATTATAACTTATGTCTGTACTACACCATCAATGCAGCTACCAGCGCCAAAATAGCGTAAAACTCAGGAAGAGCCGCATAAATCATCGTATTGGTCTGCACATCGTGTCCTTGTGAAATACCCACAATACCGTTTGCGCAAATCTGTCCCTGACGGATAGCAGAGAACAGACATACCAGTCCGACACCCAGTCCGATACCCAGCATCAAAGGACCGTCTGTTGCAAAATTTCTGCCCATGGACATCAGGAAAGCTACGAAACCGTAAAGTCCTTGCGTGGCCGGAAGCGCCGACAAAATCATGTAACTTGCTGACTTGGAAGGATCTTTCTTCAACGCACCTTCTGCCGCACTACCGGCGATTGTTGTACCGAAGCAACTGCCAATTCCTGCAAGGGCCAACATCAGGCCCAGACCGAGATAACCTAAAATTTCATTCATAATGTTTCTATTTTTATTTGTTTTTTAAGTTGTTTATTTCTTTACTATTGTAAAAGGTTTATAGGCTTCGCCCTTACCTTCGTAACCGGAATTCTTGAAGTATTCCACAAATGTCAGACGAAGCGGATGTACAAAGGCACTCAGACAAGACATGGCTATGTTCAACGTATGCCCGAATACCAATATCAACCCACAGAACAGCCAGCCCAAGGCGGGACCTGCCGCATCGTTCACCATGAAAGCAAGCTGGTTGAACACGCCGCCGAGCATACCACCTGCCAAGCCGAGGGCATAGAGACGGATGTAGGAAAGTATATCGCCCATCAGTCCGGTTGCCATGTTATAGGTATCCCATATTCCGGCACCGATATTGACCAGTACATTCCGATGGATATTGTTCAGCAGGTAGATACCGATGGCGGAAATACCGCCAATCACGATGAATGCCCATGTAGAAACGTCCTCTGAGATGATTTTGAAGAAGGAAAGTCCGCCGGTACAGATGAATCCTACCACCAGCAGCAACCATCCCCAAGCGCTGAGCGACTCCTTGAACCCGAAGCGCACGGTTTGTCCGACAGCCTTCACCGTCATGGCAATGCAAATGTGTACCGCACCGATAATCAATGCCAGCAGCATTTGCTTGTCATAGGTAGTCTCACCGATCTTGCCCACAATCATGAATTCCTTCAGTTTGGCGGGTATCTCCAGATCGAAGAGGCTTACACCGAAGAAGGTTCCCAGTATGGCGCCGATGACCGCCGTAAATATACCCAGTGTAATCACCAGATTCATCATACCCTTCATGGACTTGGACATCTTCTTTTTCAAAACAAATCCGAGTGCAATCAATACCAAGCCATAGCCCGCATCTCCCATACAGAAAGCAAAGAAGAGCGAGAAGAACGGTGCAAGTATCGGCGTAGGGTCAAACTCTGCATAGTCGGGCATACCGTACATCTTGGTAAGTACTTCGTACATGCGGGTATAGGCGTTGTTCTTCAGCTTGATGGGAGCATTGTCCTCGCGCCTGGCAGCTCTTATCTCATAATAAATACCGCTTTCATCAAGGAGTTTCCTCACATCCGCCTCGCAGTCTTCGGGAATCCAGCCTTCCATCAGCACTACAGCGCCTTCAGCCATCTGTTCGCTGTTCAACTTGACTTTCAGCAAGTCGATCTCTTCTTGAAGCTGAAGATTGCATTTCTCCAACGTACGATAGTTCGCCTTACAGAAGTCTTTCAACTCCGCATGCGCCTGTACAAGGGCTTCTTCCGTACCGGCTTTCTTCCGATTCAGCTCGGAAAGACTGTACGAAGGCAGGCGAAGCGGCTCCACATCCAATTCTACCGGTTGGGGAGTGACGGTCACGAAATAAAGATGGCCGCCGTTCTCTTTCACCACGATGGCGTTGTAGTCCTCTGCCCATGCCACGTTATAATCTTTCTCCGAACAAGTATAGAATTGCACGAACCAACCGGCATCTTCCAACTTGCGGACAGCTTTCCAGTCAAAATCACCCCAGACTTCCATCTGTGCCACATCCTTGTCAATGGCAGGAATCTGTTGGTTCAGGTCCTGTATCCGCGCCTGCAAATCTTCATAGGACTTCACCAAGGCATCGGCTGACATCTCTTGGCACCTCTTTTCCTCCGGCTGTTTATCTGCCAGAACGTACATATTCTGAAGCATGTTCTTGTAGAGCGTACGCTTCTGCATAAACTGCAGCAAGGTGTCATCCATCTCGCCGCGCTGTCTTTCTACGACGTGCACTACACCCAACTCCCGAACCTGTTCCAAAAATGCCTCGTACTCCTTATGATACACCAGGAACGTGAGCTTCTTCATTTTTGTAATCATGCTTCTGCCTCCTTCCTTTTCTCTTGATGGGACTTCATGATCTTCTGCGATGACTTGGAGAGGTTCTCCTCGTCTTCCATAAACCGCTTGATTTTGCGCAGAGCATCCTGATAACCCGGAATCTGTACTTTCTCAAAAAGATTCACCTTCTGGGTGGTCTTTTTACGCGCATGTTCCAACAAGTTCAGTTTGGCGACGGTAAATTCCCGTTCAATGGCCGTGTGTGCCAACGACTTGAGCAGATGCAACCCGTCTGCATACCATTTGGGGGCATTGAACAGACTGTAAGGGCGTATTTCGAAATCTACGTTTTCGAGCAACGGCACTCTCACTCCGGCAATCTTCTTCACACCGAGATGAACATCGCTGACCTTTATCAATGAGGTATCAAACTCATTCCAAAGGGCGAACATGGCTTCGTAAGCTTGGATTTCCTTTTCCAACTTCGCATCCAGTGCGGCAGCATCCGACTTGCAACGCTTCACCTCCATACGCAGGGCACTCTCCTTGTTCTTGATAATAGGGAGTGTACGCACGCGCACCTTCAGTTGCTTCTCAAGTTGCTGGAGCGAAGTTTTATTATATTGAAACTTAATCATACGAAATTAATAATTTATAATTAAAGAATTAAACAGACTTTATTGATGTATTACTAATGCAAACCAGCATTTTCTTCAATTCCTCATTATCAGCCTTTATGGAGCCATGCATATCGTCAGTCACAATATCTGTCTTAGTCTTAACTTGATAATTCTTTAATTCTTTCATTCTTTAATTTGCCCCGTCACTCGGCCAATATTGATCCACAAGCTCTTTCTTTATATTGACCTCTTCCGGACGGAAATACTTACCGAACAACCCCCATGCCACATCGAGCATTTCTGTGGTATCTAGGTTGACGTTGATAGCCAGCAGTTGGTTGGAGTAGTCCTTTGCAAAAGCAAGGGTACGTTCATCATAGTTCGTCAAGTCAAAGCCGTTTTCAAGCTTGGTCTTGGCATTGGCAGCATCGGCGTACAGACGCACGGCAGCATTCATCACCTGCGGATGGTCCTTACGGGTCTTCTTACCCGTAACAAGCTGTTTCAAACGAGACAATGAACGGAACGGGTCAACGATAACCTTACCGATGTCACTGTCACGACGGAGGAACAACTGGCCTTCCGTAATGTAACCTGTATTATCGGGCACAGCATGTGTAATGTCTCCACCAGACAGCGTAGTCACCGCAATAATCGTAATGGAACCACCGCTTGGGAACTGCACCGCCTTCTCGTAAATCTTCGCCAAGTCCGAATAAAGAGAACCCGGCATAGAGTCCTTGGACGGAATCTGATCCATACGGTTGGACACGATAGCCAACGCATCGGCGTAGGAAGTCATATCCGTCAACAGTACCAGTACCTTTTCATTATTGTTTACCGCAAAATACTCGGCTGCGGTCAATGCCATATCCGGAATCAGCAGACGTTCCACCGGGGGGTTCTCAGTAGTATTCATGAAGCTGACAATACGGTCGAGTGCACCTGCATTGGAGAACACATTCTTGAAATACAGGTAGTCATCGTTCGTCATACCCATACCGCCAAGGATAATCTTGTCAGTCTCCGCACGGAGCGCCACGTTTGCCATAACCTGGTTGAACGGCTGGTCAGGGTCCGCAAAGAATGGAATCTTCTGCCCCGACACCAACGTATTGTTCAGGTCAATGCCCGCAATACCCGTTGCAATCAGTTCCGAAGGTTGTTTACGGCGCACCGGATTCACGGATGGGCCGCCAATCTCCACTTCTTCACCTTCAATAGCAGGACCTCCGTCAATCGGGTCACCGAAAGCGTTGAAGAAACGTCCGGCAAGCTGGTCGCTCACTTTAATCGTAGGCGCCTTGCCCAAGAACACTACCTCTGCATTGGTAGGAATACCCTCGGTACCCTCAAATACCTGCAGGGTCACGTCGTCACCGGCAATCTTCACCACCTGGGCCAACTTGCCGTTCACGGTTGCCAACTCGTCATACCCTACCCCGGTTGCCTTCAGCGAACACGTGGCTTTCGTAATCTGAGTAATCTTGGTATATATCTTTTGAAATGCTTTTGTTGCCATCTATATATTTATAATTTAGCAATTTACAATTTACTATTCAAATCTCTGCCTTTCTGTTTTACTATTTCCTATCTACAACCTCCGTACACCTGCATCCGCAAGGCAAATAGTAAATTGTAAATAGTCAAATAGTAAATCCTTAGGCTTTCCGTTCTTCAATCAGCTCCTGCAACTGCTTGCGGAATTTATCATACTCTTCCGACTTGAATTTCGAATAGTTCATCTGCTTGCAGATGTTAATCATCTTCTTGAAGTAATCCATTACCTCATTGAAATTATCGAATTCAAACTCTGTATGGCAGATGTCAATCACCATGTTCAAGATCGCTTCCTGACGTTCCATCGGGGTCACGGCATCAATCTCGTCGAATGCATCCTGCTGCAAGATAACGAAGTCGATCAGTTCTGATTTCCAGAAAGTCACATGGTATTCCACAGGTACACCGTCATCACCGAGAATATTGATTTGTTCGGCAATTTCCTTACCACGCTGCAAGCGGGTCTTGATTTCATTGACCTTGCCAATCCACTCTGCATTGATATGCGTCGTGATGTAATCCTCAAATTCGGGATACTCGATGTATTTGGAATAAGAATCAATCGGGTTGACGGCAGGATAACGCTTCTTATCCGCACGGTCCTGCTCAAGGGCATAGAAACAACGCGCCACTTTCTTGGTATTCTCGGTTACTGGCTCCTTCAAGTTACCACCGGCAGGAGACACTGTACCTATAAAGGTAATGGAACCGGTTTTACCGTTATTCAATTTCACATATCCCGCACGACCGTAAAAGTTGGAAATGATAGAAGACAAGTCCATCGGAAAAGCATCCGGTCCGGGCAATTCCTCCATACGGTTGGACATCTCACGCAACGCCTGTGCCCAACGGGAAGTGGAGTCCGCCATCAGCAATACCTTCAGACCCATGCTACGGTAATATTCCGCAATGGTCATGGCGGTGTAAACGGATGCTTCACGGGCGGCAACCGGCATGTTCGAGGTATTGGCGATGATAATAGTACGCTCCATCAACTTACGCCCGGTATGCGGGTCAACCAATTCGGGGAATTCCGTAAAAATTTCCACAACCTCATTGGCACGCTCACCACAAGCAGCAATAATTACGATGTCAGCTTCCGCTTGTTTGGAGATAGCATGCTGAAGCACCGTCTTTCCTGTACCAAACGGTCCTGGAATAAATCCTGTACCACCTTCTACGATAGGATTCACGGTATCAATAACACGTACACCTGTCTCCAACAATTTGAATGGACGCGGTTTTTCTTTATAATTAGTCATGGCTCGCTTTACAGGCCACTTTTGAATCATATTTACATAAACATCATTACCATCCTCATCTGTCAAGACAGCAACGGTATCTTCAATACTATAGTCACCTTCTGTTGCGATGGACTTCACGGTACATACTCCCTTCTGCTGGAAAGGCACCATTATCTTCAACGGCTGGAAATTCTCATCCACCTGTCCAAGCCATGCGGCAGCTTCCACCTTGTCGCCCACCTTAGCTAAAGGCACAAAATGCCATTTACTTTCCTTATCCAACGGATAAGTATATTGTCCGCGCTTCAAGAATACTCCATCCATCTTGTCAAGGTCATTTTGCAGACCGTCGTAATTCTTCGAAAGCATACCGGGACCTAAAGTCACTTCAAGCATATGTCCGGTAAACTCGGCTTCAGCCCCTACTTTCAGTCCACGAGTGCTTTCAAACACCTGCACATAGACCTGAGTGCCTACCACCTTAATCACCTCCGCCATCAACTTGTCTCCGCCAGTCGAGATATAACAAATCTCATTCTGCGACACTGGTCCATCAACGACGAGGGTTACCATGTTGGCTATTACGCCACTAACAGTTCCTTTTGTTGCCATATAATTTTGTAATTTATTTTATCTGAATTCTGCGGGTATCTGTACCTCGTCCTTCAATGCAGCTATGATACTGCGGAACAGTTGATTGCCCTTTTCCTTATCCAATGAAATCCAACGTTCTATCATTTCCAGTTGCAACAGAAAGACAAAAAGACGCTCTATAGTGAAATAATTGAAGAATGTAGCTTCCTCCATCCAGTTCCAACGGAGTTGGTCTATTTTCTTCTCCCGTTCCACCAGTTCCTCCGTCTCGCTAATCTTCACCAACAACTCCAGCATATCCACTTCACCCGCCAATCCAAAGTCACGGGCACTGGATGTACGCAAGGTTTCGCACACCTCCGTATCACCTACTATAAGCGGAGCTATATCCATCTTGAACTTCCGTGCTATCAATGCGACCAATATATTGTTCATCGTCAGATTGAAACCGAACCATGCAGACACGAATTTATTCTTGCACTTCATCGCATAGTCATAATAAAGTGCTGCCAAACGGTCTTCATGCAAAAAATCTTCCTCTGCAGGAACATTAAAATATTCGGAAATAAAAATAGACAAGTAAGAAGGAAATACAGAGTCGGCCAACTCACCACCATCTTTCAACAGTAATATGTATTCTGCTAAATCCTCTGCAGAATATACTCCACGTGAATCAATAGCAGCATCTTTGTCCTTCAACAACTTCAAGACATTCGCATTGTCAAACTGAAGATAAAACAAGTCTATCAACTTTTTATCTTCTTCCGACAAGGCAGGATACAACTCCGTCTTGAAATCAGCTACCGTATAGCTCAATTTACTGTCCTCTAAAGTGAGTTCCGGCAAACCGGCTACCAAGTAATAATATTTGCTCATATCCAGTGGAAGTTTTAAAATAGCATTTCCACTAATTGCGGACGCAGGAATTCTTTGAAGTAATTCATAAACTCTTCTTCACCAAAATTCACTTTGTACGAACCGTCAGCAGGCGAAACAGAGAACAGCGTCTTGACACCATTCACTTGTTCTATTTTCACACCCTTGTCCAACAATTCCTTTGCCTGAGTTGCAAAATATTTTTTCAGTCCTTCAGCATCGGCAGTAGAGATAACGATAGGCTCGTCCACACTCCACTTGGATGCCAACGCTACAATAAAAGCATTGAGGAAATTTTTATCGGCAGCAAATGCCTTTACATCCTCATCCACAATCTTGTTAGTCACTAAAGTAGCGATTTCAGATTTCAGGGCATTCACAGCCTGCCCCGCAAACAGTTTTAACTCTGATTTAGTATTTTCTGCCAACTCTCCGGCAGACTTACGAGCAGTAGCCACAATAGAGTCAGCCTCCTTATGTGCATCCTCTATAATTTTATTGGCTTTTTCCTGAGCTTCCGCAATAATTTTCCGGGCTTCTTCATTACCTTTTTCCACCCCTTCACGGTAGATTTTATCGGTCAGCTCTTGAATCTTGTTTTCCATATTTACAGGAGTTATTATATAATTTATATTACAATATTAATTGTGTGACTTTTTCCTTCCCTTATTAGATTCACGCCAAATTTACAAAAATACATTTGATATTGAATAGAAAGAAACAAATAAAAGTTCCAAGTTTTCCAAAAAAAAAGCGTTTTACACCATTTTTGTCCTATAAAGATAACAGAAAGATAACAAATAAGGATATCAAAAGAGATTGAAACAGGAAAATAAGAAGAAGAAAAGGGAAAAAGAAAAACCGAAAAACAGTTATTCCAGTCCACCATAAGATAATGATCCCCGAAAGCCGGAGCCGGGCATCCTCCCCCAATCCGGGAGGCTCTCCGGGGCATACAAACAAGAAAGCCCCCGCGTCTGTACGACACGGGGGCTCCTGCTGAAAACGGCGACTACCTACTCTCCCACTGTTACGCA
>OKSL01000413.1_pt1 | contig 28763 bp, 30 predicted proteins | sample 1606251 | NCBI WGS metagenome assembly OKSL01 (sample SAMEA3879543, study PRJEB24766) | human gut metagenome | biome: human-associated habitat; feature: feces | place: USA | collected 1985/1987 | reverse complement strand
GCGGCTCGGTCTTTCCCGACAATAAGGCGTTTCGGAAGCTGCGTTTTGCCCGCTGTCTGAAAAAAATGGCAGCCTTTTTTGGTTTCACTGTCTAATACGGAACTTTTGGAAATTTGCCAAAAATGGACGCAAAAAAAGCAGCAAATCTTTTTCGGATTTACTGCTTCATGTGCCGCTGCGGTGCGGCGGGATGGATATTCAGTTGAAATAAAAGAGGATGGTGGTACTTTAGTCTATCGACTCTTTACTAACTATTAGGTAATCTTGAAAGATTTTCCTTGAATTTATCTAAAGAATGTTCATTGTTTCCCGCAAAAATAAGTGGAATTGTATATTCATATGATATGCCATTTTCATAGTCCGATAATTGTATTTTTATAGTATCATCCCTCTCATCTTTAGGTGCTATATATATGAATGAATTTTTATTTATATCAGATATTTTCCCTTTTTCAGAAGAAACAGTATAACCCCAGTCTGTTAAATTTGTCTTTATTGTAACTTCTGTTTCTGTTTCTTTTCTAGTCTGCAATGCTGTTTTATCGATTTGGATATCAAAAGGAGTCGAACCTAACAATTCACTGTTTATATTTACAAGTTCTTCTCCATTTGTTTTAGAAATATTAGATTCATCTTCATAATTTTGTTGAGATTCATCTTTTGGTGTTTCTCTGTTACATCCTAATAAAAAGCATAAAATAATTAGTACTAATACAGAAAGTTGTTTTTTTTGCATTTATTTCTCCTTTCATATTATCAAAGAAAGCACTGAGAGTACTTTCAAGAAATTTTGAAATATTCTCAATGCTTTCTATTTTTTGATTATAAACTTGCCGGTAATGATACTATGTTAATTTATCTCTTTCGCGTAACCTTTGTTGCAATATACACATGCACCATTCACCCATTTGTGAGACATTTCAATCGTCTCAACTTCATAAATGCTTACTTCTCCACAAATTAAACATTGTTTGTAATTATATACATGACGTGTCGCACATTTATCCCAGTCATCATATATACCAGGCATTTCATCTTCATATCCATAGTACTGGGGAGAACCCCAACTATGAGTATGAGCGGCAAATACAGTCATTGGAGCAGCTACAATTCCAGCTACTACTGAAAGTGCTAAAATAGATTTTCTTAAATTCATAAGTTCCTCCCTTTCCTTAAAAATACATAGCTCTTTGTTACATTGTCATTTTAACATAATAATTGGTAAAATGCAATAATTTATTTTCTATTTACGAGAAAATACTGTGCATATTATCTTATTTAGGAATAGTTAAGGCGGCTACCTAAATCTTTTTATTACTTTACCGCACATGAGCATTCGCTCCGGGATTATCATTTCCGTATCCTTCCATAAGGTTGATTGCACCCCAGATTCCAAGACCTGCTCCAAGTGCGATAACAAGTGTCTGTAATGTTCCTACTGCGCTCTGAAAAAATGCCATAATTCAAATTCCTCCGTTAAATAAATTTTTGTGTGATATACTTTTTCCTTTTGCCCCGACCAAAGAGGCTGTTTATAGTTACTTGCCGGTCTCCCTGCAGTGATTCCGGCTATGCGCGCATATTAAAAAACTCCTGTATTCCAGTCTTTATCACTGAAACAAGGAGCTTCTTACTTTGTCATGTCGATGACTTCGTACTCGTCATCTGCTTTCAGTATTAAGTTGTGATTGAGGAATTTTACCACATCAAAGTAATTCCTCTTGTCATAATCTGCTGTCAGCTTGTAATTCGGATGCTGAGTCAGATCATATTTATCGGATAAGAATGGTCTTACACCACGGACCTGCACGATACATTTCGAACCATCCATAACTGCCAGTTCATCCATTGTCATAAGATCCTTACCAAGTTTCTGGTAATTCATGTTATAGCTTTCCTGGGAGCCTTTTGACTGCCCTGTATTATACATATCAATGGTCTCTTTACCCAGAATCACATTCAGATCTTTTAAGGTGGTCTGTTCCGTACCACCAAGGAATATCTGCGAATCCATATTACCGATGATCGTATCGGCATTATCCTTATAGATTGCCTTTAGCTGCGACTTTGCCTGTAATACCAGACATGCTGATATCTCACGGCTTCGGATTGTTGTCACCAGCTTCTCCAGATTGGGAATCTGTCCGATATTGGCCGCCTCATCAATCAGACAGCGAACATGTATCGGGAGCCTTCCGCCATACACATCATCTGCTTTCTCACACAGAAGATTGAACATCTGCGTATAGATCATGGAAATCAGGAAATTGAATGTTCCGTCTGTATCTGACATGATCAGAAACAGGGCTGTTTTCTCATCTCCCAATGTGTCCAGTTCCAGCTCGTCATAAGCTGTCAGGTCTCTTAATTCCTTGATATCAAATGGTGCAAGTCTTGCTCCACATGATACCAGGATTGATTTTGCTGTCTTGCCGGCCGCCAGCTTGTACTTGGCATACTGCCTTACTGCAAAATGATCCGGATTCTGCTCTGCCAGTTCATCAAACATCATATCCACAGGATTCTTGAATTCTTCATCATCCTCACGGACTTCCATTGCATTGATCATTTCAAGCAGCGTTGAGAAATTCTGTTCCTCCTCCGGTGCTTCATAATGGATATATCCGATCAATGCCGTATAAAGTAAAGTTTCTGCTTTCAGCCAGAAATCGTCTCCGCCTTTGCTCTCCCCTTTGGTATTGGCAATCAATGTTGTTACCAGTTTCAGAATATCCTTCTCAGAATGGAGATAGGCGAATGGATTATAGTGCATTGACTTACTGAAATTTATAGTATTGAATACCTTCATCCGGTACCCGTTCTTATACAGGGCATTTCCCACTTCGTTGACCAGACCGCCCTTCGGATCTGTCACCACATAGGATGAATGCATCTGCAAAAGATTTGGCTTTATGAAGAATCTCGTCTTACCGGAACCAGATCCTCCGACTACCAGAACATTCTTATTCCTGGCATACTTCGGAATCTTCGGTCTGCTGCTCATGGTAATTCTCTCCGACTGGGACAGAATCACATTATTTGCAAATACCGGATCTTCAAAAGGTTCGATATCCGAGTGCTTTCCCCATCTGGCAGAACCATACTCCTCATTGTGCCTGAATTTCTTCGCATTCTTGCCTTTCAGATATACTGCAAGTCTGAGTGCCGCACCGCAGGCAGCGCCCACCAGCAGATCCATAGGATGAAGGCTCGGCAATGGATTGGAAAATGCCGTAGCAAATACACCATCCAGAACCAGGCTCTGAACCTTTTGTGATGCATTTACTCCGGAAGCCAGTCTCCATGCCTCTCCCAGATTTGTCGCAGCCAGTCCCAGAATAATATAGGGAATATTAAGGATCAGCTGCTTTTTCAACTTCTTCGTATTCATCGCGACCTCTCCTTTTTCTTCTCCGCTACCTTCTTTGGAATTGCTGTCACAATCTCCTTGAACTTTTTCAGTTTCTCCCGAACACTGGTCTTTTCCACAGATGATTTCTTTATCTGCTTTGCTGCATAATCATCAAGAATCCTGGTGATTGCATCCTGATCCTTTGCCTTGAAAAATATGGTATATATCGGTGGCTCTGAATTCTTGTCTTTGACCACGGCAAAATCAACACCATATTTTTTAGCAATCTTCTGAAAATCCTTCAGTCCTTCATCTGCCAGAGGAATAGAGGAAACTCCCTGCCCCTGGCGGATCAACGTCTTCACAGACTGCTTTCCCTCTGTCGGATGAATCTTCTGTCCGATTGCGTGTCCGGCAGCTTTGACGGGTTTCTTTACCGCATCGCTAAGTGCTTTCATAAAATCATCGAGAACCGGCTTTGTCATTTTCACTGCAATATGAACACTCTTATCCGTGATTTCCTTGCTAACTTCCTCATGCAATGCTTTTCTCACTTCCTTCCATCAAAAAAACAGCCCTAAGGCTGCATCCACAAAGTCACTCATCTTTTTTATTTTTATCCACACTGAGAACTCCCCTCATTGTGGATGATGCTACATGGAAACGGTTGGCGATTGCTATATCTGTCAGCACCGTTTCATCTACAGCAGAACCACAGACCACAAGGATTCTGGAACGCCTTAACATATCTTCCGACATATCCATATAATCCTTGTATTCATCTGCATTGCTGACATCAATTACCTCCGGAAGTGATAACAGCGGACAGATTGGCGTGTAGCCTGCCTCATATAATTTTCTGCAGTATCTCCTTGCAGATCTTCTGGCCCTGCTCCTGTCTGCACTCCATGCAGATGTTACATAAGCCCATGGTTTGTTATTCATGTGTTTCCTCCTATCCCAGCTGGTATGCCTGAATTCTGTATGGTCCCATTGCAAAGGATGTCATCCTGCCAGCCAATTCAGTTATCACATTATCAATATCAGCCTTATCAAGACCTTTGAGACCATAGTCAGATTTCAATACAAGGAACTCTCCAAGAAGATATGAGTTTCCGTCTGCTACAATTCTCTTTCTCTCATCATATACCAGAATGTAATCAGACTTTCCTATCATCTCTGACATGCAGTTATTTCCAAATCGGTCAATCATTGAAACTGCTTCCTGAATGGTGATATAATGCACCTCCTGCTCCTTATCTACATAAATGGCATACTCCGGTGGAAGCATCACCTGCATGACCTTCTCCAACTCTGTCACTGCATTATCCAGATGCTCCATAATATATTTCATGTTTTTTTCCAAATTCTTCTCCTCCTATATTTTTCCTGTAGCCATATCGTGGCTGACTTCTGCACGATAATAGCTGTCGATTGTTGCCGGTGCATTGTATAGTGCCGCCAGCAGATACTGTTTGATGTTCCTTATTTTTGCAGTACTTCCCTGCATACAGTTCATCACATACCGGATGTGCTCCATGTCCAGCTTCATAAATCTGCTCTTTACCACATCCACCGGCTTTTCATCCCCGGCAATTAGAATGGTCTTTCTTTTCGAGCAGACTACATCCAGGATTAGGTCCTTTATTCCTTCTAGGATGCTGATATCATACGGATAATCACTTTTTAAGGCTTCTATTCCAAGCTGTTCATCCAGATATGCTTCATATCCCATCCTCTCCTCATCCGCTGATAAGATAGGATTAGTATTATTAAATTCAGTATTATTGTTATTAGTATAATTAGGCCGTAAATTATACGATTCTTGAACCGGACTCTTTACGATTCCAGAACCGAAATTATTACGAGTCTTGGCCTGTAAATCTTTCGGATCTGAAAAGTTCTTCACATATATGATGTCAGGATTTCCCTGACCTCTTCTTATACGTTCAATCAGCCCAAATTCTTCAAGCTCAGACAGATACTTAGTCGCTGATTTATCCGAACACTCCATTGTCATCTGTATGGATTCAAGCGTAAATATGACATACACATGCCCTTCATCATCGGTCCAGCCATTTTCTCTGGATAGGGATACCCTGTCAAGAAGAAGTCCATACAGTACTTTTCCATCTCTTGAAATTCCCTTAAACAGTCTGTCACCAAACATGACCTTTGGCATGCGGAAAAATGGAAACTGTTCTGCCTGTACCTCACTAAAATAACCGAATTCCATATCAGGCTCCCTGTGAAGTCGCATTTTTCTTCTGTCTATGGTCATCCATGATGTTTTTATAACACGGAAAACAGAATGATCTTCCATATCCATAAGGACACTCATGGTTGCAGTTGACCGGGTGCGCCAACGGTGCCTTTGCTCCGATTGCCGATTCACCGCAATGTCCTGTTGTTCCTGCTGAATTATAATTAGCTGACATTTCTCTTACCTCCGATATTTCCTGTCAAAAAAAGTGCCAGTCCCGTGGCAATCGCCACAGGCTGACACAATCCGACATTATTCTTAAAGTGCTTCTCCACCCTTTGATTTTGCTGTTTTTTCTACCGCATCCTTTGCCTGTGCCTTAGCAGTTGTTTCTTTCTGCTTGTCCTTGAGATCCTTTAATACAGAACCCCTGTCCTCAACCTTTTCGTCAATGTCAGCCTCTTTTTCCTGCTGTCTTGCCTCGAACTTTTCTGCAAGCTCAAAGATATGTTCCTTGGAATCATAATGGTATACATTATCAGAAAGTTTTTCCTCAGGACTTACCTCTGTGGCATTTACTTCCTGTACCATTTCTTTGAGTCCTTCTGCCTGCACTTCTCCATTATCAGGAACTAACAGAATCTCATGAATTGAAGAAGGGATCACATAAAAGTCACCACCGATTTTCTCAGCCGCCTGATCCATGAAATCCTGATATGCAAGTACACCAGCACCCGAATTCTTATCAGGAACTGTTGCAATGAACATCATTTCCTCTGTATCATCAGGAATTCCAAACATTTCATATGCTTCTGGTCCCATCATTTCCTTCATGACTTCATTCATGCCCTGTATTACCACAGGTCTAATCTCCGGCGAATTTTCCAATGCGTCGGCTCTTAGCTGCTCATGCGTAACTCCCATTCTCTCAATCAGATCATTATTGACCAGAATGGATGCTCTGCCATCTTCGTTGCTCTCCATAATGAAACGGTAGACAACTGCAAGATCCTCAATCCTGTCATGCGGAACTTTGGAAAGCAACTCTTCGTTGGCCTCCGCTGAAATAACTTCTACCGAAAGTTTTTCTTTCATGACCTCATAATTCATAAGGGCATTTACATCAACAACCGGTATCTGGTCAAGTCCGCTTGCGATTGCTCCGGTAGCACTGGCTAATACTCCCTCATAATCTCCGCTATGCTCATAACTGCCAAAAGCATTTTCAATGTTGTAATTCACACCAACATTGCTACCGGCCTGAACAACCGAGATTGCCTCATAATTCTGATTTGTCTTTTCTATGTCATGGAAGCTGGTAATTACCTCTCCATAACCTCTCTGGCTGAGTCTTTCCTTAATGTCCTCAGCAAATTCCTGCTTAAATGTTTCGTAATCCATTGTTGTCCTCTCTTTCTTATCATGAACAAATTCTGTTATTCTGTATTCTTCCGGGATATTTTCAGGTTCTCCATCATAAAGCTCCCTGAATGGATCCTGTGAATCCTTTACATATCCATAGCTCGTATAATGACCGCCATCATTGATTGCCATATCTCTTCCATATGCTTCATAGTCAAAATAATCTCTTACCTCATCTGTAAGATGAATTGCTCCAAGCTCCTCGATATAATAATGACCGAGATCTTCATCATTCTCGATTCCCGCATAGACCTCATATTTTTCAGGATTATCAATCAGGTTGATGATGTCCTTTACACTTCCGGTTTCATCAGCCACCTCCATTGCAGCTTCTAATCTGTCCAGTTCACAATCATCCAGCTCCATCAGCTTTGAGGCCAGATAATTAAGTTCGTCCAGATTTTCATACTCACCAAGTTGTGCAGCTTCAGTAAGTCCCGGCACATAGCAGTCATAATCAGTTATGAACCATTCCTCATAATGTCCGCCGTATTCATCTGGTGCTCCCGATTCAATTCCAATTCTTTCAAATACCTTTTTGAGTTCTTCCTCTGTTGTCGGAAATTTGACCCATTCTCCAACAAGATTTCCCTCATTGTATTTTCCAAGATTAGTTATGAATACTTCAAACGGACAATCATGATCGTAGGCAAATGCCATATCATAACCTCCATTTCTTTTGGCTTTCAGGTCGTCACCTGATTTCGGGCATCAAAAAAGCGCCATACTCATCACCATTCCGGTAATGAGCTGACGCTTCATTCTTATCCCATATTCTTTTGCAAAAGAGAAACAAATGAGATGTCGTTGCTGTGTTTCATGTCTCATTTGTCTATGATAATATTATCACACCTCAAAATGAAAAAAAAGATACGCGTTGTTAGTCTGTCGTTAGTTCTTTGTTAGTCGCTTGTTAGTCCGTCGTTAGTCTGTCGTTAGTCGCTCGTTAATTTTCATCCATTTTTATACTTCCACACCACGAGATAATACCCAGCAATGCTGTTACCCCAAAACAGATCAGCATAACCATATTTCTCTGTGACTCTGTGTCATATGTTTTCCAGCATCCACCAAGCACCGCTACAATCACACATACAAAAACCGTGTATATTATCCTTGCGACAAAAAATGAATGCTGCAGTATCATTGAAACCCCAAATATAACAATAGCGCCAATGATATACACTGCATTACTCCATCCCTGCTTATATGTAAGAGCATATCCAGCCAATGCCATCAAAGCAGAACTAAGTATATCAAATCTGCTGATCAGAAACATAACCACAGAAAAAACAATTCCTATTCCTCCACAGATACCTGTTGCTAATGTTCCTGCCAATGCTGCATCTGATTTTTCCTGTGCCTTTCTTTGCTCTTCGTAGTAATAATAATCATCATACATAACGCTTCCCTCCCCATTTTTCACGGATGCAATAAATTATATATTTCCCTGTTTCTTTTCATTTCTGACCTTATAAGCTATAAGATTCAGTACATATTGTGGCATGGCCCTTCTTCCCAGTTCCCACTCCTGCATTGTTCTGTAAGGAATTCCAAGCCACTCTGCAAATTCTTTCCGATTCATTCCTGATTCCGCACGAACCATTTTGAAAGCATAAGCCATTAGTCTGCGCTCCTTTGTCTTTTCGTCTTCGTGCTTATCCACATTGATATTTACTCCGTCTGCTGTAATTATCTTGTTATCCATAATGGCTCCTTTTATGTAGTCAATGCGTGTATATGTAATTCATATTATATGCACGCATTGACTACACGTCAAGTCATTATTTGTCAACTACTGCATATTGGGGATAATCATGGTTAACCGCTGCCTGATAGTAACCGCTGATTGTACTTGGTGCATTAAACAATGTGGTAAGCAGATATTTCTTGATATTGCGAACCTTTGTCGTATTACCTTTGAAACAGTCAATCGCATATTCCACGTGTGAACTGTTCAGTTTCATGAACTTACTTCTCACAAGTTCTGCCGGATATTTATTTGATGCAATAATGATACTCTCATTTTTGCAAAGCACTGTTTCCAGAATAAGATCAAAAATACCTTCAAGCAGGTCCTGATCATAAGGATGACGCTCTCTCAATATTTCCAATTCAATGTTCTCTTTGATCAGCTCTGAATATGCATCCATTTCATATCGCATCCTATCATCCCCTGATAAGATAAGATTGGATTCAGTATTACTTATCTCAGTATTATTTATATTATTCTTATTAGTGTGAATATTTTTCACTTCTAGACATGTATTTTCTTCACTTCTAGATATGTCATTTTTACACTTCAAGATGTGTAAATTCTTCACTTCTGAAACAACCGATTTTTCCTCAGAAGTGTAATTTCTACACTTCTGAACATCCTGAATCATAAACTGTTTCAGATAGATCATTGTAGGTTTTCCCTGTCCCTGACGCTTCTTTTCTATAAGACCTATCCCAGCATCCATATCTAACTCTTTCATTATTGATATAGCTTTTTTATTGCTGCACCCCAGAGCATCCATGATATCCTCCAGCGAATAATATATGTAAGCACGCCCTTCCTCGTCCATCCATTGATTTTTCACTGACAATGACATCCTATCCAGCATCAGTCCATACAGCACTTTCGCCTCCACTGATATTTTTTTGAAATAATCATCCGTAAATAACAGCTTTGGTATTTTATAAAATGAATACTGCTCCGCTTCCTTTCCATAGAAATAGGACAGCTTTATTCTATCGTCCATTCAATACTCCTTCCTGTTTCAGAAGTGCAATTTCTACACTTCTGAAACATTCTTTTTTTCCTATATTGTCTGTCCCTGTTCATCACTCCATTTTTCCAAAAGCTGAATAATTATATTTTCACGGTCTTTTGAAGAAAAATGTGATGGAAAATATTTATCCAGTTTCTTTTCAGAAAATGTAATTTTAGCACTGACACTCTTTTTAGGTAGTGCATCATTCATTATAGAAATTACACTCTGCTGAGTTGCGTTTGATAAATTTGGATAATTCTTCAATGCTGATATCTGCACTGCTTTGATAAAACCATTATCCTTAATATACTCATATACCCATTTCTGAATCTGTTCATCAAGATACGATAAATCCACTGCTATAACAAATTGAATTTTCTTCTGATCCACCATTTCTAATAATTCTGGTGATAAGTAAGTTAATCTCACATAATTACGTACTTGTCTGCCTTTCAAACCAACTGTATCACCCACAATGTCTGCCGTCTTCATTCCTAACTTGTGGCAATCATTGCCACAAGTTCCTTCTACATCAACTCTCGCTCCCTGTCTTCTCATTGCATCCATTTTCATCTTTAAAGAAAATGCTCTTTCACTAGGAAGTATCTCTTCCCTTTGGATATTTGCATCAACCATATTTATGATTGCTTCATCATCAGACATTTCCTTTACGATTGCCGGAACCTTTTTCAATCCTGCAATACCAGCCGCATGTAATCGCCTGTGGCCAGATATCATTTCATAATCTCCGCTATTATCAGGTCTGACAATGACCGGGTTCAAAATACCATTTTCCCTGATGCTGTCTACCAATGTATCCATCTTTTCATCGTCAAGAACCTTGAAAGGATGATTAGGAAATGCATGAATTCTCCCTATTTCTATTTCCTGTGTACCGACAATCTCCGGTACTCCTAATAATTCATCTACTGACTGTAATTTAATTTTACCTGCTACTCTACTTGCCATGATTTATGCCTCCTTCAATACTTCCTTTGTTAATGCCATATATGCAAATGCCGCTTTTCCCTTTGGATCATAGGAATAGATACTCCCACCCTCTACACTGACTTCTGATGCCCTGACAGACATTGGAATCTCTGTTCCAAATACCTTGATAGATGCTGAATAGGTATCATATACCATCAATGAAATATCCCTGGCATAGTTGGTTCTGTTATCTACCATTGTCAAAAGAATTCCTTCTATTTTAAGTTTAGGATTGAGCTGCTTCTTTACTCTTCCTATTGTTTTGATCAGCTGCTGTAATCCTTTGACCGGGAGATATGCAGCCTGCACAGGTATCAATACAGAATCTGCACATGCCAATGCGTTAATTGTCATCATTCCAAGAGACGGCATACAGTCAATGATTATGAAATCATAAAAATCTCTCAACTTCTCTACCATAGATTTAAGTATCAGTTCCCTGCTCATTGCATTCACCAGAGATACCTCAATAGCTGACAGTTCAATATTTGCCGGAATCAGATCCACACCTTCCTTATGATGAAGGATTGTTTTTTCAATATTAAGTTTTTCATCATTCACGATATTCATCATCAGAGTTGCCAGAGAATACTCCATTTCATCCGGCTCCTCATATCCAAGGCTGATTGTCAGACTTCCCTGTGGATCTCCGTCTATCAGCAGAACTTTCTTTCCTTCCTGAGCCAGACCTATACCCAGATTCACACATGATACGGTCTTTCCGACTCCACCTTTTTGATTTGATACTGCAATAACCTTACACATAACATTTCCTCCTGTTTTTAATAATTCAGTACATACAATTTCAAAAGTTCAATTATTTCTCTCTTCATCTGTTCCGTAGAATAATTCTTTGGAAAATACTTATGAAGCTGATCATTCTTAAACACCACCCGATCCGTTTCTTTCTGCTTTATTTCACTTAGAATATCTTCAACTCTCTGGGGCGTTAATTTACCTTCAGCACTCAACTTTTTCATACGCATTGCCTGTGATAGTGACGGTGTACATAGTGTCAATTCCATAGCATCAAGTACATCCTTCTGCTCTTTTTTCTTTAGATATGCAATCTGCACAGCCGGAGTAAATCCCATTGAACCGTCATCTACCTTTTCCAACAGTTCAGGAATCAGATCAGCCATCTTGATATATCTCTGCACCTGCTTAGGACTGTCTCCAGTTTCCTCACTGATAATCTCCAGTCCCTTTTTTCCAGAATTGTGGTCAACTTGACCAGCTTTCCTTCTTCCAGATTTTCTTTTTAGCACATCATATTTCATCTTATAAGCAAATGCTTTTTCACTCGGTTGGATTCTCTCCCTTTGCAAGTTTGAATCTACCATTGCGATAACTGCCTGATCATCTGTCATGTAGCGGATTATCGTAGGTACTTTTCTATATCCAAGTTTTTCCGCAGCAAATATTCTTCTATGACCTGATATGATTTCATAGTATCCTTCCTTTCGTGGTCTTACTATTACCGGAGTTATTATTCCGTATTTCTTGATACTGTCCTGAAGATCTTTCATCTGGCTATCCATTTCCACTCGAAACGGATGATTTTCAAATACTCTTAGCCGTTCAATCGCTATTTCAACGATTTTTTCATCTGGATCCATCTGATCCACTTTTTCTGCCATAGGCATCCTCCTTCTTCCTGAAATAAAAAAAATCCGCCCAGATTAGAACCTAATCTAATCTGAACGGAATACTCATTCAGGCTTGATATTTTCCAAGCAGAAATATTTTTAATCATTACCCTTTTGTTAGTTACAAGAATTTACAACCTTTTACACCAGTTGCATTATAGCTTTTCATTCCTGTTAGCAAATCTACAATAATTTTACTGTTAGCAATTTGCATTTTCTGTTAGCAAAAATGCTCATTTTTCGATTTGCTGTTAGCAGAAAAACAACAAAAAAACGGCAATGATTTTTCTCTCATTACCGCTTAAAATAGAGCGTTCCCTATAGGAATCGAACCTACAATAGACCCTTAGGAGCTCGAATCCACCTTGGGAACACCGATTATTTTAAGTAAATATAAGTCAAGGAAAGCCTTGATTTTCCTGACTATTTTGTAAATCTCTGTCAAAATAAGAAAACGGAAAATCATCTGAGAAAAACGGTTTTCGCTGTCAAATCGCTGACATTGTCACCCTGAGGGTTCAGCTATTCCGTTCCAATGATTTTTTCATAAATATGGCTACCATTTCATTTATAGCAGTAATGATAACACTGTTTTCTTATTAGATTATCTACATAATAGCGTGTATGAGGTCGGACGTCGATGGTTTTTTGACCATAATTTGCTTATATTTACCACAGGCTTCCTCGATTGAAAAAGGTGGAAGCTACTACTCCCACCTTTATACTTATACTTATCCCATCAATCTACTACTGAAATTTTATTTTCTACTCATATAAAATATATCAATAGCTTTACTTGCAAACTCTGCTGTGCCAACTCCTCCAACATCATCAATATTTTCCGTAAGTTCTCCTCCACCGGCATACATTCTTCCAAGACCGCATAAAATTTTATCAGAACATGTATAAAAATGACCTGTAATGTAATCCTGAAGTTTCCTTACCTGCAACTGCACCTGTTCATCTTCTGGGGCCATTTCTTTCATTTGTCCGAATTCAACAAATAATTGCATAAACTCATTTGCAACAGTAGCTTCATCGTCTTTCGTCCAGTTCTTTGTTTTCTCTTCAAACTCCTTGTACTCAGAGGTTTGTCCCCATTGTTCTTTTGCTCGTTTAGAATACTCATCAATCTTTCTTGTATCAAATACTTTAAAATCCATATATTTCACTCCTATTCCTTTTATTCCTCGAGCGAAACTAATAAGATTTTCAAGATGCTCCTTTTTCATAGTAAGCAATTCAATCTGCTGCTCTAATGCTTTGTTCCTGTCAAAGTTAGGAGCATCGATTATCTTTTTAATCTCCTTAAGCGGAAATTCCAATTCTTTAAACAGTAAAATTTGTTGCAGCCTTTCCAAGGATGTATCGTCATACAACCTATAACCTGACTCTGTATATTCAATAGGTTTTAAGAGACCAATGGTATCATAATACTGCAGAGTGCGTATACTCACTCCTGTTAATTTACTTACCTCATTCACTGTCATCATTGTCATTTCCTCCTCTCGATAAACATATCGTAAACTATTACGTTGCGTAGGAGTCAATAGTTTTTCAAAGAAATTTTCAAAATTAACAGCTTGATAAATTTATATTTCTACGAAGAAAGCCAAAGACATTTAACTGTTCACCCAATCAAACGTCTTTGGCTTATTTAATTACAACTATTTTTTTAGAGTTTTACCCAGTAACTCATACAGAGCTTCTGCCTCTTCTTGAGATAAAGTAATTCCTTTTCCCATTTTTTCATGTTCTGGTGCCCAGTCATGAATATCATATTTTTCTGCAACTCCATTCCATGAAATCATATTTAATTCTTTTTTCCAACCTTTGGCACTTTCTGAAAGTATTCCTATTGGGTAACAAAAAGCACCGTATTTCTACGGTGCGTTCTGTCAGATATATTCTGTTTTATGATAGCAGAAAACTGGAATTCACAGTTCTTCCATCCTTCCCATCTTCAGCGCCATAACAAGAGTTCCGGCTGCCATCACAAAGACACCAATTTCAATCACATAGATGGGAAGAAGCGCCGAACCTGCCACGGCAAAGAAATCCACGATAAAATGAATCCCATATGCAAGAACCGCTGTAAAAGCCGCTGTCCTGCATTTGCCTGCCTTTACCGCCCGGTAGATCAGCAGTGACAACCCGATATGCAGAATGATGGCACTGATTCTTTCGATTCCGCTTACAAAAAAGAGTGGTGCCGGTGTTGTCCATAGGGCCGACAGCTGTGACACAGTCTGGTTTGCAGACTCGGCAGGAAGTGCCGCCAGCGTATTCTGCATGGCTCCGCTGTTGATCATCAGCATGGACACAAGATTGCTGATTCCGGAGAGTCCTCCGAGCAGAATGGCCTCCACACCGCCATGCCCGATTCCATACATCAGTGCATTTGGAAAATCCAGCCATTTCTTCATCCAGAACTTCATGGCAATCAGTCTTCCGGTCTCTTCAAAAACCGCTGCAGCCAAAGCCGCGTACACATAGTAAAGCCATGGCCTGCTCTGTGCGTTCAGTCCGCAGAACTGAATGACAAGAACATGCAGCAGCTGCTCCAACAGCATGGCAAACAGCAGATAGGTTCCTGCTCCGATAAAGAACGAGGAAATCCTTGCCTTAAGCTTCACCCTTCCTGCAATGAACAAAGCAATCGGTACCCCCATCGAGAGGACAACGGAGCAGATAACTCCCGCTATCGCCAGACCTGATATTGTGTTCAATTCCATCTTTATACCTCCCTGATTCTCAAAAAATTCCTTTATTGTATTTGAACTGTCCATACAATATAAAGCCTAATCCGACAATAACTGCTGGAAGAATGATATAATCTATAATTATTTCACTCCAAAACGAAACAATAAAACCTAATACAAGAGATATTCCTATAATCAGCGTTCCTGTGCCGACTGTTTTTCCATACTTTGGTATATCTTCTTCCTTTACTTTTCGCCTGTTATAAGAGTGAATTGTGCTGATATTGCCTTTGATATTTACAATTCCCACAACAGATATGAACACTCCCAAAATCAACATTATAATATTTTCCATAATGACCTCCTAAAAATAGAATAGTTCCTCAAATTTTTTGTCCAATGCAATACAAAGAATTAGAGCCAATTTTGCAGTTGGATTAAACTGTCCTGTTTCAATAGAACTAATGGTATTTCTTGATACCCCTACCATTTCTGCAAGCTGAGCTTGAGAAAGATTTGCTTCTGTGCGAACTTCCTTTAAGTGATTTTTCAGTTGTAATTGTTCTTTCATATTCTCACCTCTAAAAGATGGCTAACAAATCCAACAAATGCCAAAATGGAAAGCACAAAAAACAGAACAGTCAAGACCAAATCGCTCTTTCGCTTCATTTTGATAAAACGAACTAACCATTGTGTTGCAATAATGCTGAAGTATATAACCCACGGACTGTAAATCATAGTATGAGCAAGCACAGAAGATAACAGCGAAAGCAAACAACACACTAAAGCACCAACTCTGCTTGCGTGACTTCCGGCTTGATATACCACTTCCATTTCAGCCAAGTCCTTATTGCGATGTTCTTTTCTGCTTGCATTTAAGATTTCGTCCTTTTTCATAAAAACACCTCCATGCCAAGTTTTCTTTGCATATTTTAATTATACACATACCAAGTTTTCTTGTCAATAGAGTTCATAAAAAAGTTACAACCGATATAAGAGATAACTTTTCTACCACTTCGATTATACTCACGCTTGGTAGCACCTAACACTTTGGCAATGCTCTGTGCAACTGAAAGCTTTTCAGCCAAAACTAATTTCATTTGCATCTGCTCCTTTCGTAAAAAATAAGCAGCCACACACCGTAGTGCATGACTGCTATGTAAAAAGTTTGGAAAGGATTTTTGCAACCTGATACAATTTTCTGTTCTATAATCTCCGTCACAATAAAAATATTTCCATCATTTCAAAAGAGAATGACGGAGATATTTCGCCCTGCTTATTCTTGTAGCAACCAATCGGCTATATCGTGAATTTCGATTCCTTCATAGCTATATTGGGGATGTTTGGTTCTGGCAATAATCATTTTCGGATAAGCATCTCGAATCTGAAGCAGAGGAGAGAATTCTCTCTCAAATGTTTCCTGCCCGGAAATGTTGTCGCTGACCTGAATATAAAACTTCTCGCTGCCTCTCTGAGCAACAAAGTCGATTTCCTTTTGATAGAGCTTGCCGACATAAACATCATATCCACGGCGAAGAAGTTCGATGCAAACGATGTTTTCATATACTCTGCCATAATCCATATTTCTGCTTCCCAGTATTGCATATCGAATACCGCTGTCACACAAATAGAACTTTTCAGAGCTTTCAAGGTATTTCTTACCTCGGATGTCGTATCTCTTAATATCATAAAATACAAAAGCATTGCACAAATACTTAATGTACTTGCCAACGGTTACATGATTGGTTGGAGTCTCATTTGCTGTCAGTAGCTGACTGACCTTATTCGGAGAAGTCAGGTTGCTGATATTATCCATAAGGAACTCGCTCAGACGCTGTAAAACCAAAGTGTCCGGGAGCGTATATTTCTGTACCAAATCCCTTGTAACAATCGTTTCGTAGACCTCTTTGATATAGTTTGTTCTGTCTTTTTCGGTTCTATAAGCATAGGAACCTGCTAAACCGCCCTTGATAGCGTACTCATCAAAGAGCTTATCTTTGTCACTAATATCATCATAATACTGGCAATATTCCTGGAAGCTGAAAGGAAACACATGAATTTCAATATAGCGTCCGGTAAACAGAGTTGCCAGATCTGCACTCAACAGGAAAGCATTAGAGCCTGTTACATAGATGTCGTATTTTCCCTTAGAGTACAGGCTGTTGATTGCCAGTTCAAACTTGGGACACATCTGAACCTCGTCTACAAACAGGTAGTTCGTTCTGCCTTCCTGATAATGTTCTTCCACATAGGCGTGTAAGGCATGATATTCCTTGATTTCTTCATACGCCAAATCCATAAAGTCGATGAAGATAATATTGATGTTTTTAAAATTGCTTTTCAGATACGCAATATACGCCTGCATCAATTTGGACTTACCAGATCGACGAATACCTGTAATGATCTTGATGTCAGGAGTGCCATTCAGTTCAATGATTCTATCGAGATATTTTGCTCTCGTGATTGTTTTCATATAGTCACCCGCTTTCAAAAACTGAAGTTTTTTCATTTCTCGAAACCGCTTTGCTGTACTTATTATACTGTCTGCTAATAGTATATGCAAGATGTCGCTTTCAAAAACATAATTTTTTTTATTTTTTGAAAGTGGAAACTATGTAAAGGCAACCCGAAGGCTGCCCCAGGCATCAAGCCTATCCTGCTTACACAGGTTCATTATCATCTTCATCGACAGAGCTATCCGGAGGCTCAGGAGGCTGAAGCATAGCACCGGTAATTGTACAAAAGTGTGTTGACATTTACACTGGTAATCTATTTGCCTCAATAATTTTTTCGAGCATTCTGGCAAATCCTTTCGGATTTTGGATCTGATACTGCATATGGTTAAAATCCCTCAAAAACAGGAAAATTACCGTGTATATATGCCTGCATCACTGCTAATCTATTTTTCTGCACTCTTCCATTCAGCAACAGCATTTTTCACCCGCTGGTCAATATCCAGACGTGCTGTCTGACATTCTTTCGGATACTTTCTTGCCGCCTGAAATGCCAGTTTCATAAAGATTCCAGAACCAATTGGCAGCATCGTCTTTAACATACTCTCCGGAAAAACAAAATGGGTCCCATGCTCGTAAATGACAGACTCCAACCTGCATGTGTGGGGATGATCTTTCATACGCAGCTCCATACGGCGTATATATTTTGCAGTATCCCACAACACATCATCTTCAGCGCCAATTAGCAATAACGTTCCATGAATTTTTTCAATCTTGATCATTTCTTCTTCTGTAATTGGATGAGCTGTTTCTGAGTCATCAAACAATTTTCTCGAATTAATCATATCACCGGTCCGTTTTGTTTCTTTCTCAATCACGTGCCAATAGTCCGGATGTTTATAACAAAACGGCATATACGGAAGCGGTTCACCTTTATAAGAGAAAAGTGATTCTCCCTCAATCGGCCATTCCTTACAGCCATCTTTTTTCCCCTGCATAAACCCCTGCCAGATAAAATCACTCGGTGTCATACCAATTGTCAATGTAAGATCTTCAAAATAAGAAGCGGCAGTTAAAGCAAGTGTTCCTGTAGTAGATGCCCCGACAATTCCTATCTTCCGATTACCATGTGTTTTTAACCAACTGATTGCTTTTTCTATACGTTCCAGCGGATAATTATGATGTCCATAATTCTTTTTTGCCGGAGACATTGTCATCACATTCACACCAAGTTTATGTAACCATTTCACGGATGTTCGTGCCAGATAATCCTCTGAATCATCTCCGATCATGGCAATCATTGCACAGTCTGCGTCCGTTTCACATTTCCAATATGCACCATAAAATCCATCTGTTTCCATTTCAAAATGTCTTTTCTGCATCTGCATCATCTCCTTAATATCAACCACATTTCTCCAAAACCATTATTTTGTTCGAGATATTCCGAACAGCCGGAATCTTCCCAATCACATGATAAATCGGCATAAGTTCTTTCATACCCTCAACCAGACTGACTTCATGCAGGATAGAAAAATTTGCTGCAATCTTTTGTAGTTCTGTTCCGTTCTTAACTCCCCATGTGAATTTTGCATTGCTGCCCTCTATAGATTTTTCTTTCACATGTTTTACAACAAATGGTGACATGGTTTCGACCATTACAGTTATTTTCTGAAATGATTTTTCAATAATAGAAAACATCTTTCTGATGTCCTTCTCACACAAATACATAGTAAGTCCTTCAATTACTACCAGAATATTTTCTCCATTATAATCTATATCGTCCACGTAGGAATCATCCATTGCAGACTTTGCAATCTGATAGATTGGACCTGTTTCCGGAAGAAACTGCTGCCTTATCTTCATAGTCTCCGGCAGATCTACATTGTACCAGCGCAGATATTTTCCCTTCAAACGATAACATCTGGTATCCAGTCCGCATGCAATATTTACAACAACTGTATTTTCATGCTTCTCCAAATATTGCCTGACCATCCGGTCTAATACAATTGTCCTTGCAATCACACCATAAGTCATGGCACTATCTTTATCCGCTCTGGAAAAATCATAATCAAGCCTTTCCACAAGTTCTACGGCAATCTCGTCCTTGATCTTCGCATTTTGTTTTTTTGTTTCTTTTGCTCTTGCATACAGGGTCTGTACCATCGTTTCCGGTACACCTGTCACATTCACTTTTTCTTTCATTGTTTGTCGCCTTCCACTGCCTTTCTTACTTCTTCCACCCACTCTGCACTATGACAGCAAAACAGTTCTTCGTGCTGCATATTGTGTCTCCGGATATCCGGATTTTTGAAATAAGTACAATATCTCTTTTCGTATTTTTTTCCCATCTTTGTTGCGTAAAACACATGGATTGTAGTTCCCGGCACATCAATTCCATGCTGGACTTTTGTAACCAGATCCGAATAGAACTGATTATAAATACTCTGTTTTTTAATCCACGGACTTCCTCCTTTACCGATTCCAAACATATTCAAAAATCCATTATATAATTCTTTTTTAGCCCCGTCTGTCTTGCTCAGTTTTTTCTGCATATATTTCGGAAGAGCACCTGTATGTGCCATTTTATACATGAAAGGCACTACCATGGATGCCTGAATTTTTGCTACAAGTTTACCTGCTTCATCCATATCGCTGCTCCCAATGATGCCATGTTCTATATGAATTCTTTTTCGCTGAATCAAAAGAGAGACTAAACTTCCACCAAGAGAACATCCATACGCTGCCTTAATTCTTCCACAATACTTTTTCTTGATTTCCTGCTCAATCTTTTCGCATTCATCTTCCATTGAATAAAATTCTGTTTTCTCATTTGGATCAAATCCATCATAAGAAACTGTTACCGTGTAAAAATAAGAATGTAATCCATCCAGTACATGATCAAAGCTGCTATACAGACAACAGGTACCGGGAAATAAAAATATTACCGGTTTACTACTGTCTCCACTTTCATAAAATTTCATAGCTGGCCTCCTTTAGGCTTTTCTCACAGTCCTCTTTTAGATTGTTCTGTATATCGCATATGTGTTAGTTTTGTCTAACTACATATTACTAAAAAACCGTGCGCACTGCAAGACTATAATATCGCACGGTTTCTTTTCCATGTTTTTCTTTTTCCCGCTGTATTTTTCCTCCCTGAGTTTAGATATATAGAGGGATGAAAACACAAGAGCAAGTTATCAGAAATTGAAACTGGAAGTTGTATTTGTATGTATCACTTCTCGCAACAAAAATATACCATAGATCCATCAACATGGATATCAGCATTTTTATATAGTGTTTGAAGGATGGCTCTCAGTTCCTCCTCCGTCTGGAACGGTGGAGAAAACCATCCCTTTTTTGCGAGAACATTTTTCACAAGCCAATCCGTTATTTTTGATTTACCTTTAACATAGAAACAGGCAATAAAAGTACCGCCTGATTTCAAAACACGCCATGTTTCCTGAAATGCTTTTTTCTTATCGGGAAAGGCATGGAATCCATTCATAGACAGCACAATATCAAATGACTCATCATCCATTTGCAAGTTTCCCACATCACCCTGAATACACTTAATATGTGCATAGCCATTAAATCTTCTCTCGGCTTGTTCAAGCATATCCATACTATAATCAAGACATGTAATATTCGCATTTTTCAGGGATGTCCACTTGCATTGTGTAAATACAGCCGTCCCAACTGGAACATCAAGAAGACTTCCTGAAAAATCGTCAGGAATATACGATAAGACTTTCCGGGCTATATCGTTGTCATCCGTACCACTCCAGAACAGCTTAATATACAGCCTGCTAAAAAAATTTCTTTGTGTAAGTACATCGTCATATATATTTTTTGATGTTTCATAAGCGTTTTGTATTTTGTCTTCCATATTACACCTCCAAATTGCGATAAATCTATGTATTTCTTTCCAGTTTATTGTGCCATTAACTTAAAGTGCTATGTAAATTTGTTATTAAATTGTGCGTGAATCGGACAAACTGGAATTGAGATTTCATATATTCCAAGGGATTTAATAACTGTTATATTTTATTATCAAATATCTCTCAATCCCTTGAAAACACAAAGTTTATCGCAGGTGAGCTTTCCCTTATTGTTTCCCTTGCGTTATATCGTCCCACCAGTGTTTACGAACTCTGATAAGGGCAAAAACAAGGGCAAGAAAATTATATAAAACAGTATAACACAAAATAAAAGTGACATTGTGAACTGATTGAAATGCTTCTATATTTTTATTGGTTTAAAGGAGACACAACATGAATACCATTTACGCAGAATACAACATGTACCACAACAGCATTGACATTTATACAATATTTATTGTGTCAGGCACCATTGTTTTCAAACTGCATAACATCATCCGGCGGATTCAGAGCATACAAAAGTCCATACGGCGAGCTGTATTCCCATTTCACTGGGATACTGACAAGCGCCGGGTGGACATCCTGCCAACATTCCAGTATTAAGAGAACATTCCCGGTTTCTATACAGCGGTTAAATACAGACATATCATAATATTTATTGTGTCAGGCACCATTGTTTTTTCATTCTCGGCATTGGAAGAACTTCTGCATATCTTCTGGTGAAAGAAGAACATTTCAGTTCCATTCCTCTGCCAGCAGGAAGTCACGAATATTGCGGTGTTTGATTCCATCTCGGCTCATATCCAGTTCGTCCATCGTTACAACGTATTTCGGGAAATTGTCACGAACACCGGCAAACGCCCCAAACTCACGCTGGATGGTTTCCTCCGAGGCAAGTAGATAGGAAACCTGAACATACAGCTTTTTCCCATGATCTTCACATACGAAGTCAATCTCCTTGTCAGAGACTTTCCCAACAGTCACAGAATAACCACGGCGCAGCAGCTCCATGTAGACAACATTTTCAAGGACAAGGTTAATGTCCTTCATGTTGCCACCGTACACGGCTTCCCGGACACCATGATCTGCAACATAGTATTTCTCGTTGACGGTCAGGATTTTCTTTCCCTGGAGGTCTTGGCGCTTCACCTGATAAAACAGGAATGCGTCCGTGCAGGCTTTGATGTAGTTCAGTACCGTTTCTGGTGAAACGGAGCGCCCTTCACTTTTCAGATACTTGGAAATGGCTGTGGAAGAAAAGGTAGTGCCGATGTTGGAAGTTATATAAGCAATAATTCTCTCCAGCATATCCACATCACGGATATTGTTTCGCTTGATAATATCTTTCAGCTCTACGGAGTTGAACAAGTCCCGCAAATACTGACGACTGGCGGCATCGTCGTAGCGAAGGTTGCTCAAATAGGGCATTCCTCCCAGCGTCAGATATTTTGTAAAGCATTGTCTTTCGTCTGCACCTTCGTAAACGGTGTGATACAGCTCCATAAACTCTCTGAATGAAAACGGGTAAATCACGAACTCCACATACCGTCCGGCAAGATAAGTGGCAAGCTCACCGGAAAGCAGCTTGGCGTTGGAACCGGTAATGTATATATCACAATCCAGCTCCACCCGGAAAGAGTTGATACATTTTTCCCAATCAGCCACCTCTTGGATTTCGTCGAAGAACAGATAAACCTTGCCGCTGATTTCTTTTGTTCTGCGAAGGATTTCATCATGCAATGCAACAGCCGTACAAAGGTGTGCATTGCTCATGTTCTCAAAATTCAGGGAAATAAACTGTTCTGGTTGGACCCCGTTTTGGGCAAGTTCCTCTTGGATCAGGCTCAGCATGACAGATTTTCCACTACGGCGAATCCCTGTCAGAACCTTTATCAGCTCATTTCCGATAAAAGGACGGATACGGCTCATATAAATTTCTCGTTTAATCATGTAGACCAGCCTCCCTTCTGAAACTGTCTATATGGTACCACGGCTATAACTGATTTTCAATACCGCAAATCCAGTTTTATCAGATATAATTGATAAAATACGAATTTCGACACAATCAGGCAGTTATACCGAGCGAAGTTTGGCTATGCGTTTTTATTGTGTCAGGCACCATTGTTTCATATTGAAATATAGTGTCTCTGTGCATGTTCTATATACCTCTGATTATATAATATTCAATTTATATAATCTCTCAAATGCTTTTTTATCAAAGTCTGCTTCTGTAATATATAGCTTTCTATCGCTATCAATGTCATTCTAACTCAATAGTCATATCAATTATACAATTAAAAGCAAAGATGCTGCTAACTGAATAACAACATCTTTGCTTGTTTAGAATGGGGATTATAAAATTTTAATGATAGTATACTGTGACATAAATATTTTTTAATGTTGCTGCTGCAACAGTTCCCGTTGAATACCTTGTAGATTCAAATTGAACATAATAATTTCCAACAGGGCTTAAATTATAATTGCCAAAATCTGCAAAAGTAAGAGAACTATTCCAACTTTTGCTGTCTGTATATCTGTCAAATGTGCCATCTCCATTATCCTCATCTTTAGCAACAAATAATTCGATGTTTCCACTACTTCCACTACTTTTTGTGGATGTAACCACTATTTTACTGATTGTGGAGCCTGACGGAACAGATGTGCTGCTGATTGTAAAAGAACCAAGAGCGGAAGTTGCCACTGTATCATTTGTTCCAAAAAAGGAATTTAACATTCCAACAGAATGTCGTGATGATCCAGAAGTTAATGCTGTCGGAGTTATTTCAAATGTCATTGTTTTCTCCGTCTCCGAATAATTTTCCTGAGTTTCTGCCGCAAAAGCTGTGACATTCATTGTAAAAAGCATGACAACACATACAATAATAGAAAAAAAACGTTTTCTCATAATGAATCTATCTCCATACTTTATGTAATCATCCCCATCTAAATATACTAAATTGAAAAATCAAATCTTCCACCGATTTTATTATCCTCTGGTTTGATAGAATTCCATTCAATATTTTTAATTTTATCCAAAAGTTCATCTTTTGAATTTGCTTGAACAGTAGCTTTTTTTACTTCAATTTGCTTTAATTGTTCCTTTTTCTTCGCCTCTTTCTTCTCCGCAGCTTTCTTTTCCTGAATTTTTTCAAGATATTCTTTCTGACTAGCTGATGTTTTTTCTAATTGAGCAAAGAATGTTGTAGTTCCATCACTATTAAAAGAAATACCAAACTTTGTTATTTTTGTATCAGTATCTGCACTGTTTTCTATTCCGTTTGTCTTACCAAATGCTCTTTCAAATCCAAACTGAGCATTGATTTCATCCGACATACGCAAAGCACCTTCAATACTATGCATCTTTTCAGCATAATATTTGGGATCGGATGCCATCTTCTCCATTTCTTCCTTTGAGAAAATAACCGTAAACTCTTTATCACTTTGTGCTAAAATATCTTTAGCATTATCACCATTTTCAAAATCTGCAACCATAAAGTCCATATCTGTTCTTGAGCCACGCATATCTTTAAGCATTTTTTGTGCCTCTTTACTTAGATTTTTTTCGGCTATACTTTCTGTCACATTTTTCTTGACCTTATCATCACTTGGTAATAGAGGATTAGTTGGCTCTGTTTTATCTTCTGGCTTTTTTGAGATTGTTACCTTTAAAGTATAACCATTGTAAATAGGGTCTCCTGGATCTCTTCCTTGTGATAATATTATATTTTCTTCTACATCTGTTGTTTCTTTATATGTTATATCTAAAGTTATATTATTTTCTTTAGCAAAATCTTGTACTTTTGATAGTGTCCATTTTTCTTTGACCATATCTGGGTAAACATCTACTTCTGGGATATATAATACCACTGTGTCTTTAGCATATAACTTTGTTTCTTTTTCTTTATCAAACTTTGGTTCTTGATCTATTATTTGTTCTTCTTTATCTTTATAATCGGATGTATTTTCTACTTCTTTAGTTTTCATCTCTACTTTAATACCTTTTAATTCTAGTTTTGCTTTTATTTCATAGTAATTTTTTCCAGTATAGTCTTCTAGTAATAAGTATTCTTTGCCAGAAGATTCTACTATTGTAATTGTACTTCCTTTAGTTTTTGTAGAGCCTGCTTTTGGCTCTGTTCTTATTACTACTCCTTCTTCAATATCAGCATTTTCTTCATCTTTTGTTGTATATTTTAGGCCTCTCTTTTCTACTTCTTTTATAGCTTCCTCAAGAGTAAGACCTGCTACATCTGGCACTTTTACTTCTTTAACATCATGGTTACTAATTAGTAGATATACCAGTGCTAAAGCTATTAATATTACTAGAAGAACTCCTGCTAGAATGATTGGTAATTTGTTTTTTTCATCTTTTTCATTTAGTATTGAATCATCATTATTTTCTTTTTCTTCTTTTTCAAGTGGTTTATCTACTACTGATTTTTTTGGTTCTTTTAATATTGGAGCTATTACCTTGGTTTCCTCTAAATCATTTTCTGGATATTCATATACTAACCTTTTTTCATTATCTCTTTCTAGTGCAGTTTGTAAATCATTATACATTTCTCTTACAGAATCATATCTATTCTTTGGATTTTTAGCTGTTGCTTTTAAGATTATATTTTCTACTGACTGTGGTATTGTAGGATTTTGCTTTCTAACACTTGGCATTTTTTCTTTCATGTGTTTTAAGGCTATTTCAACAGCAGTATCTCCTTTGAATGGTACTGATCCTGTTAATAACTCATACATTAATATTCCTAATGAATATATATCACTTTTTACTGTAGAGCCTTTGCCATTAGCCTGCTCTGGTGGTAGATAGTGGACTGATCCCATTACGGAATTTGTTTGAGTTAATTGAGTTGAATTTAAAGCCATCGCTATTCCAAAGTCAGTTATTTTGATACGACCATTATCTTCAATCATTATATTTTGTGGTTTTATATCTCTATGAATTATATAAGCTTCATGAGCATGGGCTAATCCATCTGTTAACTGACTCATTATATCTATTACTTCGGTTAAGGTTAAGGCTCCTCTTTTTTGAAGTAATTGTTTTAATGTTTTTCCTTCGATATATTCCATTACAATATAGTAGTTTCCATCTTCTTCTCCAACATCATATACTTCAACAATATTTGGATGTGATAGATTGGATACTGATAAAGCTTCTCTTTTGAAACGACGAATGAATTTTTCATCGTTTGAAAGATCTCCTCTTAAAACTTTTATGGCTACTTTTCTTTCGAGAATGGTATCTTCTGCTAAATAGACATTTGCCATTCCTCCTTCACCAATGGTTTTTATTATTTCATAACGATCATTTATCTTTTGACCTTTAGTTAGCATTACTTATCACCACTTTCCTTCTTCAGATAGGCTATTGATATGTTATCTGTTCCACCCCGTATATTACTCTTTTTTATTAATTTTTCTACTTGCTCTTCGATTGATGATTTACTATTTAACACTTTTTCTATTTGTTCATCTGTTACCATATTAGTTAATCCATCACTACATAGGAATAGACCATTTATAGTATTATCTACATCAAATATATCTATTTCTATTGGATCATTAGCTCCTAGTGCTCTTGTAAGCAAGTTTTTTCTAGGATGAAACTTTGCTTGTTCAGGAGTTAGTTCTCCGGTTGATACTAATAAATTTACTAGGGTATGATCTTTAGTTACTTTATGTAGTTTTTCATTTTTTACTACATATCCTGATGAATCTCCTATATTTCCATAAAGGGTATAGTCATCTGTTTTTATAGCTATTACTAGGGTTGTTCCCATTCCTTTACTTTCTGGATGAGTAGAGGTATATTCAAATATTTTTTCATTTATTTCTTTTACTATTTTTCTTAACCAATCTATTCCTTCTTCTTTCTTACCTATTGTTTCCATACTTTCAAAACTTTGAACTATATGTTCTATAGCTATATTTGAAGCTATTTCTCCAGCTTTATGTCCTCCCATTCCATCTGCTACTGCTAGAATGAATTCATTATTTTTATTGCCAACTATTATTACACTATCTTCATTATGTGTTCTTACTTTTCCGGCATCTGTCATATAAAATGTTTGCATTATTTCACTTCCTCTTAATTATTAGCTCTTAGTTGACCACATGCAGCATCAACAGAGCCTCCAAATTCTTTTCTTATTGTTACATTTATCTTATTTTTCTTTAGTATATCATAAAACTTCATAATTTTCCACTCTTTTGTTCGTTTAAATTTAATATTTTCTGTTTCATTATATGGTATTAGGTTAACATAACAATTTATTCCTTTTAATAATAAGGCTAATTCTTTAGCATTTTCTTCACTATCATTTACATTATCAAGCATTATATATTCAAAGGTTACTCTACGATTTGTCTTATTTATATATTCTTTTATTGTTTCCATTAATTCATTTAAAGGATATGCTTTATTGATAGGCATTATTCTACTTCTAATGGTGTTATTAGGAGCATGCAAGCTTATGGCTAGATTTACTTGGCCTTCTTCATTCATAAACTTCTTTATACCAGGGATTACTCCACATGTTGATATGGTTATATGTCTTGAACCGATATCGATTCCTTTACCACAGTTTATTATTTTTACAAATCTTAAAACATTATCATAATTATCAAATGGTTCTCCTATTCCCATTAATACTACATGAGTTATTCTTTTATTTATGTCTTCTTCTATTTGAAGTATCTGCTGTACTATTTCATGGGCTAATAGATTTCTTACTTTTTTTAATCTTCCACTTTCGCAGAAGGCACAAGTCATATTACAACCTACTTGAGATGATACACAGATACTTGTTCCGTAATCATGAAACATTAATACGGATTCTATCTTGTTACCATCTTCTAATTCAAATAGATATTTATTGACATTCTTACCTTGCTGTTTTACTAACATTTTTATTTTATAGAAAGAGAAATCTTGTTTTAGTTTTTCTCTTACTTCTTTACTTATATTTGTCATATCATCAAATGATGTTACTCTTCTTTTATATAGGGCTTCATATACTTGAACTGCTCTAAATTTCTTTTCATTTATTGATATGAAATAGTCTTCTAATTCTTTTATTGTTAAATCATATATATTTCTCATTTTTTCACTTCTAACTTTCCATTATTATTATACCAAAAAAAATATGTTATTAAAACATATTTTGATTATTTTTCTTTATGTTCTTTGTGTTCATGATGTGAATGTCCTCTTATTCCATATCTTTTGGTTATTGGATCTTTGAATAAGAAGTTTTTTATTGGTAATAATGTTAATACCATATAGGAACCGAATATTATAAATAATACTATTACTGATAAGTATGTATAGAAGAAATGTA
>OKSL01000393.1_pt1 | contig 29804 bp, 36 predicted proteins | sample 1606251 | NCBI WGS metagenome assembly OKSL01 (sample SAMEA3879543, study PRJEB24766) | human gut metagenome | biome: human-associated habitat; feature: feces | place: USA | collected 1985/1987 | reverse complement strand
TTATCTGACCCCAAAACAGTATAAGGAGTACTATGCCAGCTAAGAGATGTATAGAAACTAAAAATATGTGTCTACTTTTTGTTGACTACTGCATTTCAAAGCGGATATGGGAATGTGTACAGCTTGAAATAAAACGCAGGAAAAAGTATCTGGAGGAGCATGGGGCAAACTCCTATTCCCACCGGTCGGAAAACAATCCATCTGCATCCGAGATAATTTGCGGAGACTGTAATAAGGTGTTTGCACGGAAAGGCTGGCGGAGCAGCACGGGCGTTGACCGTAAGGTATGGCAATGCAGTGAACGCTACAAGGTCAAAGGAGTCATGGGATGCGCCAACCGCCACGTAGAGGAAAAAACGCTGATAAAGGCATATCTGATGGCTTGGAATGTGTTGGTGGAAAACCGAGAGGATTTCATGGAGCAGTGGACAGAACAGCTGCAGAGCGAGAACCTATTAGAAGGTTATCGAGCAGAGAAGTTCATAGAATACACCGATGGGGCAGAACCTTTGACGGAGATGGATACGGACTTCATGCTGAAAACGCTGGACCACATCAAGGTTTTTGAAGATGGAACATTGTTGGTGGTCTTTCTGGACGGAACGGAGATTGAATGTAAAAATGAAGAGGAGTAAGAAAAGATGCCGATTGGGAGTTGCGATTCCTGATCGGCTTTTTTCTTGCTCTTCTTCGAATAGTAACAATCATTAAAGGATGAGTGGAAAAATATTGTTTTTTATTATTGAATGTGGTAAAATATAACAGAAAAGACAACCATAGTCTGCATATACCATGTAGACTGGGCGATTTTATGATTGCTCTGTCCAATGAAACATTATAGTGTTTTATTGGGCTTTTTTATTTATAGAAATATTATTACAGGGGAAGAGTGTATGACAGAGAAAGAGCTAATGATAATGGGGCAATTGTATAATGCAAATGATCTTGAAATCGAAAGAGATTTCAAGCGAGCAAAGCATTTACTTAGAATGATAAATAATACTACAGAAGATGAATGGGAATATAGAATAAGATTGTTTCATGACTTATTTAAGCATGTAGGAGATGATTTGTGGATTGAAATTCCATTCCAGTGTGATTTCGGTTATAATATATCAGTAGGTAGAAATTTTTATGCAAATTATGATTGTATAATAATTGATGCGGGTAATGTAATAATTGGTAATGATGTGTTTTTGGGGCCAAGAGTATGTATTTATACTGCAGGACACCCTGTTGATGCAGAGGTACGTAATAAGCAGTTGGAATTTGGAAAAAAAGTCTGTATAGGAAATAGTGTTTGGATTGGAGGTAATTCTGTAATAAATCCAGGAGTGGTAATTGGGGATAATGTAGTAATTGGTTCTGGCTCAATTGTAACAAAAGATATTCCGTCAGGAGTAGTTGCAGCGGGAAATCCTTGTAAAGTCATACGTATGATAACAGACGATGATAAAAAATATTGGGAAATAGAATTAAAGTCATACTTAGAAAATAGGGGTTTTGATTTAAAATGTAAGGCTTAATTAAATGGATATAAACGGAGGTGAAATTCTAATATGCCGCAGATAAATAGCGATATTATCAATATTTTATTAGAATACATATGGATTCCAGTAGTGCTTCCTCTTATTATTATATTTCTTAAATCGGTACTTCGTGTAAAAGAACTTAAGAAGGGGACGGACCCGGAAATAGAAGAGTTTATAAATTTATACAATTTAAGGATAAAGGAGAATTTGCGGATTTGTGCTGAAGAAATTTTGCAATTCATAGAAAGGCGAGAGGGTGAAGTTGTCGAACATCATTTGTATGTATGTAAAAAGTTGAGTAAAACAGTAGGATTTATAAAATTTATGTATTCAGAACAGCATAAATATGTTTTTATTGCGTATACGGCAATAGATAAAGAAGATTCGGTTGCAAGACAATACGCTTTCAATTTAATGTTGAAAAAAATATATAAAAAATATTTGAAAACAAAGAAAGCAACAATGATATTGACAGAAATAGAACGTGGAACAAAAGGTAATTATAAAACTGGATTGGCTAAGTTAATAAGCCGATATACAAAAAAATTTAAGAAACAGAGTTATATTATTAAATTTGATTATTTGCAACCGAGTATGCCAGATGATGAATATGGAGATGTCAGTGAAGAAATATTATCTTTGGTATATATACCCATGTATACTATGGCAAATATGAAAATGCCTAAAAATGAGTTATTAAGTATACTTCAAACGATTTATTTTGAAATTTATTATCCAAGTTGCAATGAAATAATAGCATGCGACTGTAATGATTATAATTTATATTTGGAAAGTATTATGGATATATATAAAAGCGAATTACCAGAGTATATAGATTTGATTCCAATATAATTAATAAAAAATTAAAAAAAGAGGTGTTGAGATGAATAAGACCATCACAGTTTTTATGGCAAGTCCTAGAAAGAATGGAAATTCGGACAAATTAGCAAGTGCATTTATTAAAGGTTCTCAGAATGCTGGTAACAAGGTGAATACTGTTATTATTAGAGAGCTTCAAATTAATGGTTGTATAGGTTGTGAATACTGTTATGAACATAATGGCGAGTGTTATCAGAAAGATGATATGCAGTCTGTATATACAATGCTTGAATCTACAGACATCGTAGTGTTTGCTACACCAATTTATTACCAAGGTTTTCCGGCACAATTAAAGGCAGTGATTGACAGATTATATGTAACAGAAAATCGAGATTTTCCGATCACAGGAGCTATTTTATTAGCTACATATGCGACACCGGGTAAAGAGATGTCAAAGCAGACAGAGGAATACTTTAAATGTTTAATTAATTACCATGGCTGGGAAGATAAAGGTATTATTACTGTATCTTCATTAGATGAAAAAGACGATATAGTTGGAAATGAAGCATTAATACAAGCAGAACATCTTGGAGCAATTGTGTAGGGAGATTGATTATACAAATGAGAGATATTAACGTGAGGTATTTTAAAAAATTGTATGTTGATACATCTGATATAAGTGGACAAGGATTATTTGCTGGAGAAAAAATTGCTAAAGGTGAAATTATTTTAAGTTTTGGAGGAACTTTGGCACTTCAAGCAGATAGATATTCAGGAAAATATAAGAGTTCGACATTTGTGGGAATTTCGGAGACAGTAATGCTGTGTGAAATGTCAGATGCAGAAAAAGATTTTTCTGATTATATTAATCATTCTTGTAATCCCAATGCAGGTATGTTAGATTGCTTATCTGTCATGGCTGTTAGAGATATAAATGAGCATGAAGAGATAGTTTGTGACTATGCTTTTTGGGAAGCCGATGAAGAGTGGGTTTTGAAAAAAACTTGTAACTGTGGAAGTAGTAACTGTAGGAGGAGTATATCAGGAAAGGATTGGAAAAAGATTAAACCAGAAGATGACAACTTTGAATTCTTTTCACCATATATAAAGAGGAGGATTATAAAAAATGCCGAAAGATCTTAATATATTGATTACGGGAGCATCGAGAGGGATAGGAAATGCCATTGCCAAAAAGATAAGCTCAAGAGCCAATAAATTATTTCTTACATCCAAGTATTCTGTAACTATTGATAAAGCTGTCGATGAATTGAAAACATTTTTTAATGGAGATATATATTGTTTTAATGTGGATCAAGCAGATTCAGCTAATGCGGCAGATAAATTTGGCGATTGGTTAAGAAAAAATACAGATTATTTGGATGCTGTTATTTTGTGTGCAGGGGATTTTGTTGAAGGAAAACTGCAGGAAGTAGAAAAAGATGATTTCATAAAAAATATGAATACAAATTTCAATTTTAATTATTACGCTGTGAATGAAATGATTCCAATGTTAAAAAAATCAAGATATCCTCGAATAGTAATTATTGGATCTACAGCAGCTTATGATGCCTATTCTGTTCCAACATACAGTATTACTAAATGGGCACTTAGAGGGTATGCTGTGAATTTAAGAAAAGAATTAATGGGGGATGGAATAGGTGTGACATTTATTTCACCGGGAGCTACTTTGACTGATATGTGGGCAGATGTTGAGATTCCACCAAAGAGGTTGTTGGAACCTGATGATATTGCCAAAATTGTAGATTCTCTATTCGATTTAAGTGAACAAGCCGTAGTAGAAGAATTAATTGTTAGACCGATGTTAGGTGATGTGGATGAATGATTTATGTAGAGAAACAAAAGTTAAGCATGGAGTGTTTTTTAAGGATACTGATTGGATGCTAAATGTGTATGTAATTCAAAGTAATAAAGAGGAAAACATTTCGTGGAAAGAAATATATGAAATTATAGATAGAATATTGCATGATATCGAGAGAAACTGTATATCAGAAGAATTTACATATTTTCGCACAGGATTTGTTTTTGTACATTATGGAAATAGAGGGATTAATTTAAGTGTTTGGCATGCTGGGAAATGGGGAAAAACATATGAGATTTTTAATCGTGAGTGGTATTGTTATAATAGAGAAATAGATAAGATGGAAATCCTTGATGATGCGGAGCCAGTTTTATCCCAGTATGAAATTGCATATTTGAATCTTGAATTAAATGCCATTGCTACTATCCTTAAAAATCTGTCGGATAATACTGGGTTTCGGCAACAATATGCTAAGTACTATAATGTACAATTAAAGAATTAAGCGTATTCAAAACAAAAGGAAAAATATTTAATTAAGGGGTAAAATCTATCCACCTAAGTGGGGTATGAACCTTTTCGCAAAAGGTGACGGTTTCGCTATTTAGTATAAGAAGTAACTTTCACCGCATGTGGAGACAGTCTGCCTTCTGCCGAGAAAAGCCTAATAAATCAAAGGATTTCGCCATTGTGGCAATAAAATAGATGTGTGTTTCTGCTTCCGTAGAGTGATGATATAGCAGGAGGTTTACCCCAGGGGATAGGCTTTTGGGAATGGGAAATATACATTTTAGCGAAAGAATACTTTTTCGCAAAAGTTGTTTCACGTCATGAGGATGAGAAGATGAGTAATGATTTTGAAAATTCACAGGAGTATAGGAAAGCACTTGAGATAGCTAAGAAGCAGGAAGAATTATATAAAAATGTTACGAAAGCGATATCTCCAGAAGCGTTAGCAAAATTTCAAGAACTCAGTGACAAATTAAGCGAATGGAAGAATTCACTTAATAATATGCCGGGGCTTCTAAAGTTTGCAGAAATGCTCAAAAACTATCAGCAAGAGGTCAGAGAAACTGAAGGTTTAACTGAAGCTGAGTTTGAAGAAAAATATAGATCTGAAATTGAGTGGAGTGAAAAGTTCGGAAAAAATGGTTGGGTCATTTCTGAGCATTCAAATCCTGCAGATATTAAAAATTGGGAACAATTATTACGTGAAGGGGAAGCAAATGTAGCAGATTTTTTTGACGGAGAAGATATTGTAATTCTTGATGTGATTATAGAGGGGCTACAGGAAAAGTACGTTACGGACGAGACACAGTTATATTTTAAGAATGGTATGCAGACTTTTGAAAATGAAGATTATATGACTGCAGCTATGTACTTGCTTGCATTACTTGATAATAGGGTGAATAATTTAGTAGATTTTCCAAACCAGCGTATGAGTTACAGAGTTAAATATTCTAATGATGGCTTTGCAAATCAAAAGGCGGAGGATTTTAGACAGCTTACCGAAAAACGAGGCTTCATGTCAAAGAAAATATACTTTTTGGAAATGTATCCTTCGTTAATAGCATATTTGAATAGGATATTTATAGATGGCTCATACAAGTTCGAAAATGGAATCGAACCTCCGTATTTGAATAGAAATTGGTTAATGCATGGTCGAATGAATAGGAACATTGAAAGATATGAATGTATACAGATTTTGAATGCACTAAGTGTTATTGAGTATATGTTTGGAGATAGGTAGGGAGCATTACGAATGAATAAAAGAGATGATTTTTCACAAAAAACTATAGACACATTGTGTGAAAGAGTCGGAGGAAAGTGTTCTAATCCAAAGTGTAGAAGAGAAACAAAAGGTCCACACAGTGATCCCCAAAAGAGGATATCACTCGGTGAGGCGGCACATATAACTGCAGCAGCTGAAGGTGGGCCAAGATATAATCCCGACTTGACGCCAGCGGAGAGAAGCAGTATAGAAAATGGAATTTGGTTATGTAGGTCTTGTGCCAGAATGATAGATAGTGATGAAAGCATATATACGGTAGAATTATTGAAATCGTGGAAGTATGCAGCTGAGTACGAACAATTTTGCATTATTAATCAGATGGATAATTGGCTAAAAACAAATGCGGTATTCGAAAATAGAAAAAACATAGCATGTAGGAAGGCAAAAGAAGCGTTAGATAACTTGCATGGTATATTACAATATGCATACGAATATTGGAAACATAATTTTGAAAATCGATATAATGGTTCATTTTTGGAAAATGAGCTAATGGAACATTGGGTTCTATATGAAGATGATTTGAAAAGAATTTATACATTTCAAAAGAAAAGAATGCTTTTAAATGAGGTGCTATTGGAGTATTCACTGGATTTAGGCCCAGAGATATGTCAAGAAATAAATAGTTACAATAATTATTTAAATTTCTCTTATCAAAGTGATACTTGTGGTTTATATGATAATTATTGGAGATGCTTTTTTGAAATGTTGTCTACTTGTTTTGGTATTTTAGCGAGTATCAAGAAGAAGGTTGATGATATATTATACCAACAGTATTCCGCATAACAAGGGGATAAATTAGTTACCCCACTTTGAAAACCTATTGCATACTTTCGCCATGCAGTATAAAATCAAAGTTCAGGGGAATGTGGAGACGGTATGTTTATTGTCCAAACTCAACACTGAGCAGCATATCGAAGTTTAACTGAACATGGACGAGCTGGATTTGACGGCGGCGGAAAGTAAGGCTACTTATGAGGAAATTAAAGAGTATGTATTGGAAAAACATGGCTTGAAGGTATCCAGCCTGTATATCTCCCAGATTAAGAGAAAATGTGGATTGGATGTTGGGCAGAATTACAATCTGTCAAAGAAAGAAGATGCAAAAGTGCCGCAGTGTCCGCCGGAAAAGGAAGCGGCAATTATGGAGGCACTCAAGCATTTTCAGATGTTGTAACGCATGTATTAACTGATATGATACTATTTGCTATACTTGCTTGTAGATGCATGCAAAGATCACGCTTTCATAGTTATGAGGTATTTATAAATATATTATGGAGGGATAATGAATGAATTATATTGATATAAAAGAGTATATCTCAACAAAATTGGGAGAGATAGATGCTTATATTTTTTCAATGAAAGTAAAGGATATTTTACCAATTTATTATGTAGCTGTGCGTGGGCGGGATAACGTTGAGGGGGCAGTTCAGCGAGTTTTGAATAAACGTAGAATAGGCGCAATTAAAAATTTTGTTTTAGAAGGCAATATGTTTTTTAACAGCTTTATTTTGAATTGGGTTGATAAGAATTATCCAATCGAAGTTCAAAATAAAACTTTACGTATCCCACAAGTGGCTGCGGGGGCGCAAGTAATTGATGGACAGCATCGACTTGAAGGACTAAAGCAAGCCGTTGAAGAAAATAAGGATATCGGGGAACAATCAGTTGTTGTTGTACTGGTAGAAAATTTGAGTACTCCGGATGCAGCAAGAATTTTTCTAAACATTAATACGGAGCAAAAGCCTGTTCCAAGCAGCTTAGTTTACGACTTATTTGGTGAAGTAAGAAGTCGAGATTATTATATAGTACGTGCAAAAGACATTGCAACACGACTTCACGATGATCCAGAATCCCCATATTATCAGTGCGTTAAATTGCCTGGCTCTTCGCAAGGCGTCGGAAAAGTAGATTTGTCTACTATTGTTAATGTGTTAAAGCAATATACAACAGATGGTAGTATTTTCTCTGAATACCATATAGATGATTATGAGTTACAATATAAGATAATTTGTAATTACTTTAATGCGATTAAGCATTATTATGATACAGAGGTGGCATGGCTTAAATCAAGCAATCCCTTTATGAGTAATTCTGGTTGTTTTGCTGCGATTGATTTTTTGTGTAAGGATTTGATTCCTAAATGTGCCGAGAAGAAATCCTTTGAGCAAAGGACGATACAAGAATTTATTCCGTTGAATGAAGTTGGCCTTATTTATAAAGATGACCTAAAAAATAAGCAAGGAAAGGAACAACGAAATATTGTATACCAGTATCTTAAATCCGCCTTGTTAAAGGATGTGCCCCAGCAAAATGAGTATAAATTTTAATCGGAATCGTGCACAGGTTAGCTTCGAAAATTTTATTGGAATAACATCTCCTGAAGAATTGCCAAGTAAGAAGGATGATTTCAAATCGCACAGTTTAACACATTTAGAAGCACAACAACTAAGTCGTGACGTACAGCAAGATGCTATCGATTTTTTCTATAATGGAATACTTAGCTTTGCAGAAGGCATTGATTCAATCTTTCAAAAAAGATTTTCCTGGGCAACTGTAAAGTTGTATTATTCTATATATTATCTAATACGTTCAAGTTTGGCTGTAAAAGGATTTGCGATTCTAAGATGTAAGAGCATGTATCGTTTGAAAATTGCAGCTGGTGAAAAACCATTTAACACCGCAAATAGAAAATACAACACTACCCATGAAGGTACATTAAGTCATTATAGAGAGATTTTTTGTGCTTCAGATAGATTGCTTTCTAATAGAATTGATGACTTAGATGCATATGAATGGATGATGAATGCTCGTGAAATTGTAAATTATAGATGTGGTTCCTTTATGGAGCCGGATTGTTTGGATATTTGGGAGTTTTTTTCTGAATGTGTAGATGATGGAACATTGGTATCTGAACTCGAAAATCTCGAAAATGACAATTATATAAAGTGTTTTCAAGAGGAGTATGCGGTTGTTGCAATACCTATAAAAAGAATGCAACAAACAATTTCAGATGTTATGGCAGCAGGATTACTAACAATGCTGACACATGACCGAGAAGAATTTGCACGAACGGTGATGGATTATGATCAACGTTCCTTGTCTATACTTTCTGGTATTTTTGCTCGTAACAAATAGACGATTAATTTTTCAGCTTTTTATACGTGTAAAAAGCTGTTATTCTCATTAATGCTATAATTACGAAATGCAGAAATGAACACGGCTGACTGTTAAATTTTACGGTCAGCCGTGTTTTTACCTTCTTTTCCGCTTATTCTTCTTGGGCTCGTAGTATGGCTGCGGTTTTGCCTTCCCTCTCATATTGTTGGGATTTTTCAGCAGCTTGGACAGGCTGAGCATTCGCATGAACGCTGAGAAATCCTCCGAGGAAATTTTGTCGAAGGGAATCTGCATTTTGTCGCAAAATTCATGGATAACCAGTTCTTCGTTACTGCCCATTTGCAAATCCTGGCGGAACTGTTCTTTAATGTCATCCAGTGTGGGCCGCGGGGCGGCGGTAGTACGGTCAGTGACATGGGCTTCCCGGATGTCCCGGACAATGCTGTCCAGATCATCGTGGATGGTGTGGCTGAAAAAGTCACTTTCCTGAACCTGCCCCAGTTCCAACGTCCGCATATAAACGTCATTTTCTCCCGGTTCATACTTTTGGATGACTTCCTGCCGGACGGTTTCCAGCACCATGTTCATCTGCTCAATCCGCATATCCGCAATCCGGTCAACAAAAATCTCAATATCCATCATTAGGCGCTGGAAATTCTTGTGCGTGGCCATCTCGCACAAAAGACGGTTGTTGATTTTTCCGCTTTCCAGAAGCGCCACTATTTCATCACTCAAGTGCAGGGCTTGCAGCTCTGTGTTTGGGTGATTTTTGTTTTCGGTCAGTCCCATCAGGTAATCGGCGGATACCCCGTAAAATTCTGCCAGCGTCGCAATCGCAAACGGGCTGATGTCCTTGTAATCATCGCTCTCGTATTTCCCAAGTGCTGATTTGGACAGGCCGGTCTGCTCTGCCAGCTGCTCCAGCGTTAGGTGCTTATCCACTACCCGCAAGTCTTTCAGGCGTTCCGGGATAGACAGTTTAACGTACATGAAAATGCCCCCCTTGTCAGGAAAATTCTACCGTTATCAATCATTATAGCACGTTTCCATAAGCGTGGAAATATGCGGATTTCAAGCATTTTTCCATCGTTTTAGACATACGGGGACAGGCCGTTTTTTCGATAGAATGGTTCTTGTCAACAGACACAGAACCTTGAAAATTGAATGACCGGTCTACGTGGGATATGCTCCCTGGGGATGTAGCGCCAAGACTTCCGGCTCCCGACCGGAACGAGCGTACCAACGGGAACGATACCTGCTGCAAGATTCAGCAGAGGAACGGCACCAGAGGAGCCCGGCGAAAGAAGCAAGAAAACAAACAATCATTTTAAGGAGGAAACGAATTATGAACCTGAACATCAAAGAAAAGAAAGTGCTGTATGTGTTTGCCTGCCCCAACCGACAGAACACCGTGACCCGACTGAAATGGCTGACATCCTTGACTGTTGACCCGGAAGCCAAACACTGGATGCTGGAACTCACGAGAAAAATTGACAACGAAGCCAAAGAAGAATGGTACACCTGCTTTTACCACCAGCTCCGCCGGAAAATGGACGGTTACTTTCGGGCAAAGAAGCATCTGCGGGTTGTGGAGAAAAGCACCGACTGTGAGGAGGATTTTTATGATGAAGCTGTCTAAGTATGAGAAAGAAACCATCATCAACTGGAACGAGGCGGAGAACCTTGCCAGCATTTACACCTTCAACGCTGATTTGAAGCGCAGACTGGCAGAGTTCAGTCGGAAGTATCCGCTGCTGTGCCGGTTGAAGTGCAGCACGCTGGAGGGTAGCGTGACATATCTGATTGATAAGTCCCGGCTGTCTGTCCGGCAGGTGCCGCCTTACAGTGAGGAACGAAAGGCAGCTGCCAGGGAGTACGCAAAACAGCACGGATTTCAGCCGCTGGTGACGGAAAAGAGAATTGCCTGATTTCACGGCGATTTGCAGGCAAAAGGCCAGGTGCAGACCCGGCTTTTTGTCTGCCTGTTTGAACGGAAGTATCAACTATCCAGTACCATAGAAATTGAAAAAAAGTTTGGTCTGGAGAGTGCTTTTCAGACCGGCGGAAAGGAGGGAAAAGCAATGTGAAATTTGTATGGCTACATCCGTGTCAGCACCAGAGAACAGAATGAGGACAGGCAGATTCTTGCCCTGAGAGAACTTTCTATTCCAGAGAAAAATTAGTTTATCGATAAGCAATCCGGCAAGGATTTTGAATGCCCGCAGTACCGGAAAATGGTACGGAAACTGAAAAAAGACGATCTGCTCTATATCAAGAGCATCGACCGTCTGGGGCGCAACTATTCTGAAATTCTGGAACAATGGCGGATTCTGACGAAGGAAAAAGGCATTGATATTGTGGTACTGGATATGCCTTTGTTGGACACACGCCGGGGCAAAGACCTGATGGGCACGTTCCTATCCGATATTGTCCTGCAAGTGTTGTCCTTTGTGGCAGAAAATGAACGCAGTAATATCCGGCAGTGTCAGGCAGATGGAATTGCCGTTGCCAAAGCAAAAGGGGTAAAAATCGGCAGGCCGCCATTACCTTTACCGGAAAATTTTTATGCAGTGCATAAGGATTGGAGAAACAAGAAGATCAGCCTGAAACAGGCTACAGAACTGTGCGGGATGTCGGTAGGAACCTTCTACGGAAAGGCAGTTCGATTTAAAAATGCCAATATTCCAAAACAGGGCTAAAATTCTGAAAAGTGCGAAATTAGGGCTTGTCAAATGCTTTTAACCTCTTGAAAATCAGGTGTTTTTGAGTATAATTGTAAATGTGAAAGTATATCTTACTGAATTTGCAAAAGTACACTTTTAAAAAATGTGGGAGGAACCATACGATGAAAAGAAGTGAAAACAGTATTTCAGAAAGAATTTGTAAGCCGCTTTCTGTACCAAATATGAGCCTTTACAGTTTCCTTTTGCATAGAAATCCCATCAATGCAAGCAAAACAGTTTGCAGATGTCATGATGAAGTCTTGTTGTTTAAGGGGCTAAAGATAAAAAGCGGACAATGTGCAAAAGCACTTCTGGCACTCGGCGTCCAAAAGGGAGATATTGTTCCTATTTGTTCAGAACCATCTATAGCGGCTATTGTGGTTTTTTTTGCTCTAAACCGAATTGGCGCAATTTCATGTTTTCTCAACAGCACAGCGAGCGTTGAAGAGATCAATGGATATTTACGGAAATTTGAATCTAAAACCTTTGTTATTTCATCTAATTGTTATAGTAAATTGCATCAAATGGATGAAAAACTGGAACCGATAGACCATGTCATCTGTATGCCTTCTATCGGTTCTGACAATCAAATGGGGAAAAATGAAGTCGGTATAATATATTTTATGGATCTTTTGACATTGGGGCAATCAGAGAATGTGAACCTCGATTTGGGCTGTAAAGACGATGCGGCACACATTTCGTTTACCAGCGGGACAACTGGGGCACCAAAATCCATTTTGTTGTCAAACGAAAATTTAATGGCGGAGTTGATTGCGTTAAAAAAGGCCACTATGATGCAATGGGGGCCGTGTGGAAATTCGATGCAGGTAGTGCCATTCAATTACCCTTATGGTTTTATTGTTTCGGTGCTTTTTCCCATGTATTGCGGAAAAACTGTCACATTGACACCAATGATGACTCTTCAAAATATTGGCGATTATTTAGAGCGTTATCAGCCCAACTATATCAATGGTATTCCCGCCTTTTATTTTCAACTGATGCAGGAAAAATCAGCAGATAGCGATCTTTCATTTATTAAGTTTCCCGTGACTGGTGGAGATACTCTTGATGCGTCTACAGAGGAAAAAGTAAATAATTTTCTGCGTTTGCATGGAAGTAAGGGACGTATCATGAATGGATGCGGTAATGGTGAAGGATGCGGCAGTTTACTAAACCCGGCTTCGGTGATTGAACGGTATCGTCCTGGAAGCTGTGGAAAGGCAATACCGGGTCTTTCCGTAAAGTTGATTAGTGATGAAACAGGAAAAGCTGTTCCTATTGGACAAACCGGACGTTTTTGCTTTTCTGGAACAAATTTAATGATGGAATATTATCATGACACAACTGCTACGAATAATGTCATAAAAACCGATCAAACAGGAATGCGCTGGTTCTATTCTGATGCGTATATGCACATGGACAAAGATGGCTGGATGTATATGGATGGTCGGGACAGACGATTTTTTATCACTTTTGATAGCAGTGGTTCCCCATATAAGGTTTATTGTGATTATGTTCAATCTATCATTAACGGGGTGTCCAACAGAATTTTAGGATGTGCGGTTGTAAAAAAAGCAGACTCCATTCGTAGCTTTGCTCCAGTAGCCTACATTCAGTTTCAAGGTTCACAGGAAGAATGGAATATTACACTGAAAGATATTCAAATGGTATGTGCGGCAAAATTGCAAAGCTGTGCTGTGCCTGTCGAATACATTAGAATTGATAAATTACCGCTTACCGCTGCCGGAAAAATGGATTATAGCGTATTAGAACGGGTAACCAATGAGGCATAGACCTAACATGAAAAAGAAATTTCTGTTCCAACGCCTGGCAATGCTGCTGCCGGAGTTGGAAGCGTATTACCACCAAAAACGGAAAGAGGATTACGACTGTCATTCCCTAACACATGACCTGACTTGGCGCAAGCGGATACATGGGCTGGTTCTATTACTGTTAAAACTCAATAGCATATTTATCGGGCATCGGATTACGGTGCTCCATGGTCGTCATACACAAAAGAATGTGCCTACAATCTATGCCTGTACCCATGTGGGACGGTATGATATTGAAACCACTGTTCAGCTGATTGGCAGGCAGTGCCGGTTTTTTATGGGTGACCCCGGAGCCGTGTATCAGAATTTTGACGGTCTGATCTTATGGCTCAACGGTACGATTTTTACCGATACCGCTTTTGACGAAGATCGCCATATCGGGAAAGAAAACTGTATCAGCGTGCTGGAGCATGGCAGTAATATTCTAATCTATCCGGAAGGAGCATGGAACATCACGGAAAATCTTCCGGTGATGAAGCTGTTCGATGGAACGTCCGAAATGGCAATCCGCACCGGGGCGAGAATTGTCCCAATCGCTATTGAAAAATATGACAGGCATTATTTTGCCAATGTCGGCAAAGAGATAGACCCTTCCGGTTACAGCTTGTCAGATAAAAAAGCATTGACTTCCTGTCTGCGGGATAAACTCTGCGGACTTAAATGGGATATTTGGGAAGCGCAGGGAATCACGAGCCGGACTGCCCTTCCGCCGGATGCCGCACAGCAATATTTGGCTGACATTATGGCTGAGAGCGAAAACGGTTATACCCTCGAAGAAATTGAGAGAACCCGTTATCATGACAAAACTGGAACATCTCCGCAAGAAGTGTTTGCCCACTTGGACAAGCTGATTCCACGCAGGGAGAATGCATTTTTGTTCAGAAAGCAAAAAATCATTTAGGAAGGGGTCTGCGATGAAGCAAATTACCACCATAGAAAAGATATGCAAGAAAAAACCATTAACAGACCATACAGCAGTCATTCGCCTTAAAGATTTATTTCATCCGGTACTTAACTGTATTGCTTATACAAGGATTCCGTACAAAGTAGTAATTGAGCAACCCTGTTCCCTGTTCCCTGCTTCCTGATAAACCGGTTATTTATGTAGCAAACCATTTCTGCTTCGCAGATGGTCCTATCGTGGGACGCATCACACAAAAGCGATCTTATATTCTTGCGGGGAAACAGCGATTGGGATTTTCTGATTGGCTGTTCTTCATTTTGAATGGAGTCATCTTTGTTGACAGAAAAGCCAAAACTGATTTAGCAGCGTCAAAGCAAGCGATGATTGCCTATCTGCAAAAAGGGAGAGACATTATTCTGTTTCCGGAAGGAACATGGAATTTGACAGAAAATCAGCTTATGATGCCCATGAAATGGGGACTCGTTGATATTGCAAAAGAAACCGGAGCGCAGGTGCTCCCCGTTGTTCTCGAATATGACAGAGAGTGTAAAAAATGTTTTGTTCGTTTTAGTAAGCCGATGTTCTTTTATCCGGAGGATAGCAAGGCATTAGCTATTACTGCTCTGCGTGACACAATGTCAGCTATGCGTTGGGAGCAGTGTGAGGAAAAAGGAATTTTCAGCAGGGCCGAATTGGATATTGATAAAGAACGTAAGAAACTGCACTACTCTATTGAAGAATATCCTATTATCGACTGGGCGTATGAAAGTTCCTGTATTTATCGTCCGTATCTGGAACCGGAAAAAGTATGGGCGCATTTGGACAAGCTGATTCCAAGCCGGGAGAATGCGTTTTTGTTCAGAAAACGATGACGGAAAGCAGGATACCTCCCCAAAAAATGAATAATGATAAGTAACAAGATCGTGGAGTTTGAGCAAGATGCTGAAATGACACGGTCTTTTTATTTTTTGAAGAAAGCTCCGGTGGAGCGTTCTGAAAAAACGGAGAAGCGGGCTGATTGCATTTTACTGCGGCCAGCTTCTTCGGCACAGGAGTACAGAGGGATGTAATCCCTTTGTGCTGGGTACAGGGATGCAGCGCCCTGTTGGGGTCAAGGGGCAAAGCCCATTGGCGGGTTGAGGGCAGCCAGGACCATCGGGTCAAGGGTGAAACGCCTTGCCCAGGGAGAATTGATGTTTTGCGACAATTCGTATTGGGTAGTACCTGCCGCAAAATTCGCAGGTTTGGCGGCTTCGCCGCTGCTCCCCCTTCGGGGAAATCAACTGAGAATGGAGGGAAAAGATTTGAAACTGACAAGGCATAATGGCAGATCGGAAAAAAACGGATCCTACAATCCCAAGCACAATGACCGCCGATTCAATGTGGAACACAGCGAACACATCAATCCTGAAATGACAAAGCAAAATATTTACTGGGACTGCTACACAGGCATAAAGTCTGTGACCTTTCGTGAAAATCCGGATGCAGAAGATTTCAGCTTCGAGGAAATTGAAAAGCTGTATTATGTGGAGCATTACAGCGATTATGTGGATACCCAAAATGCCCGGAATGAAAAAGGAAGGCATACGGAACGCAACCGAAGCATTGAAAATTTGCTGAAAAGCAAAAAGACCCGCCCGGAGGAAACCATTTATCAGATGGGGACTTTGGACGAACACGCTTCCGCATAAGATTTGCTAACGGTAATTTTGGAATTTTATCAGGGGTTTGAAAAGAGATTTGGCTCTCATGTTCACATTCTGGACTGGGCGCTGCACATGGATGAGGGCACGCCCCATATTCAGGAGTGTCATATATTCGATGCAAAAAATCAGTATATAGAGCAGTAAATCATTGTTGAAAAAGCAGTGGTTTGCTGCTTTTTTTGTACCCAAATTTCAATATTTCAAGGAGGATCAGAGTAAATGAAAGAAAAGAAAAACGTACAGATGCATTTCCGAGTAACCGAGGAAGAAACAAAATGTATCTATCAGAAAATGGAACAGGTAGGGATTAGCAGCATTGGAACTTATCTTCGCAAGATGGCATTAAATGGTTATTGCATCACTATGGATATGAGTAATGTGAAAGAGATGAGAAGGCTTCTGTGTAGCAAGCACATCCAACAATATCAATCAGTATGCTAAAAAAGCAAATGAGACCGGCAGCATTTATGTGGAGGATATCGCGAATATTCAGGAAAATCGGCAAAAACTATGGGATCAAATGAAGAATCTCTATGACATTTTATCAAGGATTGCGTAAGGAGGGAGCAGATGGCAGCAACAAGATTGATAGCACTTCATGCAAATAAAGGGAAAACAATTAGTCAGTGCATTAGGGATAGAACTGATTATACTGTTTATTTCTTCTCCACATTTATCCAAAATGCTTTTGGGAATGAAATAGAACGCAGAAATATATTCTGCATTGCGAAACGGTGTTATTTCGCCGTTTTTTCTTTTTAATAATATCGGCATGTTTTTTCCTCCTTTCCAGAGAGTATACTCTCTATTTATTAAACGACACAAAAATATTATATTGTTCCTAAATTATAAAAATATTATAATCTTTTTTGCGAAGAAACTCAATAAAGTTGGCAGAAATGTTATATTAAAAGGCTTTTAAATTGACTTTTGCTTTAAAATATGATAGTAAATTAGTATGTTAACTTACATACTAATTTAGAAAGGGTGGTGATTACTTGATTGTTGATGATTCTATGAAATTCTGTAATTTGCTTGCGCAAATGATAAAAGAGGCAAATTTATCAAATGTCAAGTTTTACACCGCACTTGGCATAAAGAAACCTTACTTTTATGATATTTTAAGCGGTAAAGTTAACCCACCTCCTCCTGATAGACAAATTGCAATGCTTCGGTTATTGAATCCAAAGCCTGAACAAATAGCGTTGTTTTTTGATTTAGCTGCACAAGAACGAAATGAAGTACCTGCTGATATTGCAAAAACCTTAGAAAATAAAGATTTGTGCAGAGAATTGAGAAATGGTATAGATTACGAAAAATTATTAAAGAACGGAGAATACAACTGATGGAAGAATATTCAGAGATAGAAAAACGTGAGAATGTGGATATGAGAAGTTTCGAAAAAGGAAGAAAAAAATCATTGAGGAGTATCCGCCATTAGACTGGGAATATGAAAAAACCGTGATTTATAAAAATAGTTTGACAAAGGAGAAGAAGGAAAATATGATTTCACAGATAGACAGACAAACGAAGCAAGAGCTGACGGGATTTCCGTCCATTGATAAGCCGTGGCTGAAGTATTATGGGGAGGAAGCCTTACGCAGACCACTTCCGGAAGGTTCGATGTATGATTACATGACTTTCTGTAATGCAGATCGGATGGATGCGACAGCATTGAATTATTTTGGCAGGAAGATAACACACCGGCAGATGCAGGCACAGATTGACAAGTGTGCGAAAGCACTGACGGCTTACGGAGTCAGAAAAGGCGATGTAGTGAGTCTTTGCGCTCTGGCAATGCCGGAGGCAGTGTATCTTCTCTACGCAATCAATAAAATAGGTGCGATTGCTAATATGCTTGTGCTGAATGCAACCGAAGCAGAACTTCATGAAAAAATGGCTTCCACAGAGAGTAAATTCGTACTGACTGTAAATCTTGTACTGGGAAAGATTATACAGGCAGCTAAGGGAACAAGCATCGAACATATCGTAGAAATTTCCCTTGCAGTGTCTATGCCGTTTGTGATCGGCACGCTTTATAAGTGGAAATCAAAAGAAAAGCAGGAAAACTGTATATCTTACCGGGAATTTCTGAAAGCAGGAGAAAGCCAGAAAGTAGAATCCCCGGAGATAAAGGCAGATGATTCTGCAATCATTGCATACACAGGTGGAACAACGGGAAAGGCAAAAGGTGTACTGCTGTCCAATCGTGCGGCAAATGTGATTGGATTTCAGTATAAGCATGCGGATAAAGTGCTGGATTTTCAAAAAGGAGAGCGCTTTTTAGATATCATTCCGCCCTTCTTAGCCTATGGTCTATTTTTGGGGGTACATATGGCACTGTGTACGTGCCTTGAAGATATTCTGTGCCCTGATCCGGCACCGGAACATTTCCCCCAACTTTTTCTGAAATACAGGCCAAATCATCTTAGTGGCGGCCCACTCCATATAGAAGCAATGATGAAGGATAAGAAGATACAAAAAATGAATCTTTCATTTGCCAAGACGGTTGCTTATGGCGGTGATGGGATGAACCAGGAATGGGAAGATGCAATGTCAAGGTTCTTGAAAGAACGTCATGCCCCATATGAATTGACGAGTGGATATGGGATGACAGAAATGGCAGGTCCAGTATGCGTAAGCAATCATAAATTTTCTGTCATGCTTCCGCTTTTCTGCAATAATATTAAGGTATTGGACATTGATACAGGAGAGGAACTTGGCTATGATCAGGAGGGCGAAATCTGCGTCAGTGGTCCGACAATGATGCTGGAATATTATAAAAATCCGGAAGCTACCAGAGAAATCATTTTTGAAGAAAATGGTACGAAGTGGCTTCACACGGGTGATCTCGGACATGTCACAAAGGAAGGTTATTTCAGACTGACCGGAAGACTGAAAAGAATCCTGTGGTCGGTCGGAGCAGATAAGACACCGTCAAGAGTTTATCCGATGGAGATCGAAAATGTGCTGTGTAAGCAGCCCAATGTTGATAAATGTGCAGTAGTGGGAAGAGTCAATGGAGAAAAGGGCTATCTGGTGATTGCATATGTGACTCTGAAATCAAAAGAGGCGGAAAATGATGTAGAAAAAGAATTGAGACAGCTTTGCATACAGGAGCTGAAAGAAAATTCCTGGCCTCTTGAATATCATTTTGTAGAAAAACTGCCGACAACAGGAGCTGGGAAAATAGATTTTCGGACATTGGAAAAGTGGGCAGAAAAATCTGAAACTTTTTAAAAGTATGTCATCCACCGTATCTGTATATAATAAAAACAGGATTGCATTTTCGAAATGTATTTTGTAGAATGAAAACAGAAAAGCTGTATGAGAAGGGAATGTTACGTGCTGCGGCAGGAACATTTCCTTTTCTGAATATTATGAGATTATGAAGTTGTAAAATATACAATTGAATCTTTGAAAGTATTTGCACTATTGTGATAAATAAGAAGGGCAATTGTTTGAAAGAAGGTGACACTATGAATATGCAAGAATTAAAGCGGATGATTTATAAAGGGGAAAAAGTGGATGTAGAATGTAAAAAAGCAGAAAAATCCGTGCCAAAATCTGTATATGAATCATACTCTGCTTTTGCGAATCCGAAAGGTGGATACATTATTCTTGGAGTGGATGAAGATAAAAAGAAAAATTTACCGGAAGAGAGATTCATCATACAGGGAATAACAAATCCAGGAAAGCAACTGGAGGATTTCTGGAATACAATCAACGGAAGTAAGGTAAATGTTAATATTTTGAAAGATGAAGATGTATTCGTCGTGGAAGAAGATGACGTAAATTTGATTGTGATACATGTACCAAGATCTGATTATAAACTCCGTCCCGTTTATGTCGGCGAGAATCCATATAAGGGAACTTACAAGAGAAATCATGAGGGGGACTACCATGCGACAGAGCATGAGATTCGGGCAATGATTCGTGATTAGAATCCAGACGGTAATGACGGAATGATTTTAGAATATTACACGATGGATGATATTGATAAAGAAACCTTGCGAAAATATCGTCAGATTTTTGAGATTCGAAATGACGGACATGTGTGGAATGTATTGGATGATAAGACTTTTCTTGAAAAACTTGGTGGATATCGCAGAGATAGAAGAGAAGGAAAAGAGGGACTGACACTGGCAGGACTCTTGATGTTTGGAGATGGTCTGGCAATCCGGGATGAATTTGACAATATCTTTATGGATTACCGAAATGAAAGCCAGGTAACAGCTGATATCCGATGGAATGACAGAATTACTTATGATGGAACCTGGGAAACATTGAAAGTGATTAAGCGTTCGAATGAATTTGAATTTACGAATCCCGGAATATTAAAACTTCCAGTTGAAGATATTTATCGTGGCGGCAACTCAAAATCAAGGAATCCATGTATGCAGGCGATGCTGAGAATGGTAGGCTTCGGAGACAATGCTGGTTCTGGTTTTCCTGCGATTCTTGCCACATGGAAAAACGCAGGATGGATGGAACCGATGTTGGAAGAGGATACCAGATTGAATCAGGTAACTTTAATTTTGAAAATGATTCCAGAATCTCAGGAGAGACAAGAAAATCATCTTTTGGAAGGAAAGCAGTCGGCAGAAAAATCGGCAGATAAAACAGCAGAATCAAAAGAAAAATTATCTGACCGTCATAAACAAATTCTGTCAATCATGGATGCAGATGTGGAGTATAGTGCGGAAGAAATTGCAGGATGTATCGGTTTGAAAGGTTCAAGAACAAGACAATTATTAAAGGAATTAGCTGACAAAGGGAAAATAAGCTTTACGGCAGCAACGAAAAATCGAAAATGTAAAAAATTATAAAACTATAGAAAATAGAGAAAGCTTTTCAAAAAATACAGGCTCATAATCAACGAAATATTGGAAGATTATGAGCGACGGTGTGAAATTTTTTCTGTTTCTTTCAATGCCAGCTTGGCATATAGCAGAGGCGATTCCTCTGCAAGCCAGTAAAGATATACGATATCATTTGGGACATCAAAGATAACAGAGGAATTACATTCCTTGCAGCAGATAACAAGAATGGAGTTCTCTCCGGTATTGACGATAATGGAGTCTGTGGTGGGTTCGTACTTACCAAACTGGAAATTAAGATTGTTGTTCATGGCGGTCTCCTTCCCACAGATATTTTGCACCATCCAGCAGGTCGATAATAGCTGTAAGCATATTGGTGTATTCGGTCTGTAATGTCTTAATGTCTTCCGAAGAAGGAAGAGTATCGGAAGTGCAGTCTGGTGAGGTAAATGTCTTTCGCATTTCAAGTAATTGCAGATACAATGCATTCATTGTTTGTACCAAAGGATATATAGTTTCTTTCTTGCCAACAACACAGATGCGGTTGTAAATGCAGGAACGGACAAAGTAATCTTTTTTCATCATTCCGCCGGCAAGAATGCGTGCTTCAATTTGTTTTCGTTCAGCGTCAGTAATTCTGAAACTGATGGTTGGATTTTTATGTTGATTGCTCATGGTAATGCTCCTTTCGTTTTGGTGGTGGCAACAGGCATAATAAATAGCCTGATAGCCACAGGAATTTATTCATTTGGTATTTAGTGAGTGGGAAATGTTGAAAGAACCGCAGATTAAAACTGCTACCCGGAATATGTTTTACAACGAAAAGGGAAAACACGTCCGGACGAAAAAAGAGATATTGGACACAGACGGGAATATCCGGGAAGGGTGTCGTATCATTCCGAAAGGGAAAATCTATGAGAGCCATATCTTTGCAGCAAAGAAGGAGCATTTCAAAAGTAAAGTTTTTACCAGAGAGGTAAAGGAAAACTACACGAATCTGATTAACGAATATGTAAAAGAGGAATCGGAAAAACTGTCGGTTTTTCAGCCGGGGAGTGTATATTTGGCAACAAAGAAGATTGGAAAAAACAATCCGAAAGTGGCGGGGATCAAAGCGGATAATAATGCCAGACAGGAATGGAACCGGACAGTAGACGTGGCGTTGGTTGAGGGTGTCCCGGAGGAAAAAATATTAGAAGTGAAGAGGACAGAAATCACAGATAAGATCAGCCAGTCTATTAAGAACAATGGAAAACAGCCAGTATTCGTCCGAATGATATTGACAGCGGCTGTTAAATTTCTGATGGAATATATTCAGAAAATGCGGATACCGCCGAAGCCGAAACTGGAGATTGATATTCAGGAATTTAAGCAGATGGAAAATCTGAAATATAGATTGGACAATCAGCTGAAAGCAATCCGTCAGGCAGAAAGTGTAGAACTTCCAAGACTGGAAAAAGAGTTGCAGAATATTACCGGGTTCTTTAAAGGAAAAGAGAGGCACAGATGAAAATTGATAATTGCAAAAAACGTATCATTAAGATGAAAGATCAGTTGAAGCAAATTGTAAAGGAAAGAGGTTATCCTACTGTGAAAGAATTTCTTGCCAATTACAATAAGGCATATGAGATTGTGGCGGAATATAAGGAGAAATTGAGGATGTGGAAGCTGAAAACCGGAAAAGAACAGCCAAAGCCGGAACAAAAGGAAGGTGTTTTGGAGAGACTCCATACGAAGGTGCAGTTAGTAAACGAAAGAGAAAGAAATCAGCAGAATTACCGCCGATCCAGAGATCAAGATGCAAGATAATATTGTGGCAAAATAGAGACTTCTCAGATGCTCAAATAATCTGAGTAGTTTTGAGTTCATTTTCTGATATGATATTTTATTATAGCGTCGGGATTACATTCTAGCACGAAGCAAAGACGGGCAAGTATATCGGAATCAATTTTTTCAACATATCCATGATACCATTTGTCAATTACTTCAAAGCGAGTGTTAATTGCTCGTGCCAATGCATTTCTGGTAATGTGTTTTTCATTCATAATTGGTTTTATATTTATTGTAATATTTCCACAGTTATTTAGGGTAAAAAGTTCTTTCTTCATAACGCCACCTTGCTACTATAAATGCTACATAAAAAGTGACTTATTGACGAATCCCGTGTTTGTAGTTACTATATAAATAGAGATTCTAAAGGTGTATAATTAAACTTGAATTATTCATGAGCATATAAAAATGCTCAACACTACAAATCCTTGAACCAGTTCACATGAAAACAATCGATTCATCCACAAAAAAGGGTAAACTACCCCTCTGAAATCCGATAGAGTTATCTTGAACTGTCAAGGTACGTTAATAATTGCTACTCCAACTGTACAGTCAGCTGCTGGATATTTTCCAACGTCCTGTAGAACTCTTTTTTATAAGGACAGCTACTGCATAGTTTGAATGTTATATATCTTGCTGAACGGACTGCTCTTGCAGCAATCTTTATCAGCTTTAAACGAATGGTATCCACTTGTTGTTTTCGCATATTTGCGGGGAGTACCAATCGCCTAAACCAATTGAATAAGTTGTAGGCAAGCATGTGAAGTCTCATGCGGTTGGCATTTACTACTTTGGAATGACTGCTGACAGTAGCAAAATCAAATCCACTTTTACCTTCTTTTATGAAATTTTCCATCTTGCCGCGCCCACAGTAATATTGGATGACCTGGTAAGGTTCCATATCCATGTTTGTAACAATAAAGGTGTACATATGCGTCAGCTGACCGTATGGTTTTTCAATCTTGAAAACCACGCGCCTTGGATAATCCCAGGAACCAGCCTGATACAGAAATTCGCCATAAGTTACAGCATAGCTGATCTGATCCTCTTTAGTTGCATTGTATAAATCCTTATCTTTATTCGATGCAAGAGCCATAAGTGAAGAATTCTGTTTTAAGCGGATGGCATAGGAACAGCCATTCATCTCACAGGTTTTATAAAGTTTGGGAGATGAGAATCCACTGTCACCACGAAGATATGTTTTGATGCCTCTTTCCAGATATTCCTGAAAAAGTGGTTCCATAAATTTATCTGCATCATTGCTGCAGTGGAGTGTTCCATCACGAAGTTCTGCCTTTAGCAGATCCCCGGTCAGACCATCATAGCAGAGCAAAGGATGGTATCCGTGTGCCTGATAATGGAAGTTGAAGCCCTCTCCTTCCTGTTTGCTGTAGGTGTCAAATAAAGTACTGTCCAGATTCAGAAGCATATGTTCCGGACGCTTTATAGAATAGATGATATCTCTAAGGCTTTTATCAATATCATCAAACTGCATGAGTGTATCTTCACCCATGCGGTTGAAAAATCTTGACAGTGTTGGCTGTGAAGCCAGACTGTTCTTTTCAAGAATGGCATTAAAAACAGGATCAAGGGTCAGTTCATCAGAACAATCATCCTCGAAATAGGCGGAGATAATCTGATAAATCATCTGCATCAGGTTCTCATTGTCTTTGTGGAAACGGACTGACGTATCATTGGTTTTAAATTTGCTTTTGATCAGCTTGGTGAAGCCAATTTTAGCAGCGAATTCTTTTAGCAAAAGAAGACCTGCATCTGAGGAGAGATCTCCTCCATCAAAATTTATTTTAATCTGTCTATTGCTTTCTAATGATAAGGTGTTTACAATACTCATAAAGGGCTCCTTTGTTGGTATTTATTTTGATTAGACACCTTAATTTTACCACAAATGGATGCTCTTTTTTTATTCACTTGATAGATGAAAAGCAGTATTCAGTTAAAATACAGTAACCATATGGCATTCAGCCACTTTCACGATACAACCGTGAATAATTCAGGTTAAAGAGTATTACTTATTTTATAAGTACAAGATATATAAGGATTGAGGGAGAAATGGATAAAAAATTTCAAAAACAAGTAGAGCAGATTATTGAAAAATACGGGAAAAAGAATGCCATTACTTATATGAGAAATGATGACACAGAAGATAAAATGACATTCGGAGAGATTGGGGAATTTTTAAAGAAACAGAAACGTTTTTTTGAACAAAAAGGATTACGCTCAGGTGATCGTGTTGCAATTGTTTTTCCACATTCACCGTGGGCCATCATTAATATTTTAGCACTTTCCTATACTGGGGTTACAAGTATTTTGATAGATGCTAGTTTACCAATAGAGGAAATCCAAAAATTAGTTGATTTTTCAGATGCCAGAGCATTATTGTCAAGCGATGCTATAATGAGCCGGTTCAAAGAAAATATCTTGGAACAGCAAATGAATTTTTGTATTGGTGAAAAAGGACAATTATGTCTATTTCATAATCAAAGGGAAGATTGTTTGAAACAAAAAATCACAACAGATCCGGAAATGGATGTCATTGCAGTTCTTTTTTCTTCTGGTACAACAGGAGAGATGAAAGGTATTAAAGTAACATATGAATCGGTTATAAAGGCAGGAAATGTATTTGAAAGATTGTCCGGGTTAAAAGATTATATGTCATATCTACTTGTGCTACCATTTAATCATATCGCTGGATATACCGGGGCAATGACTTATTTTTTGACTGGATGTGAAATAGGATTTATCGAAGATGTAAACGCTTCAAAACTTCAATACGGTTTGAAAAAGTTTCAACCATATTATTTTGCAATGGTGCCAAAGGTTTATGAAGTTATGGAGCAAAAGATAAGAAATGCTATACACGAAAAAGGAAAAGCAATTGAAATAACAATATTATCTTTAATGAAATTATCTGGATTTTTACGAAAGAATTTTGGCATTAACATTGGAAGAAAAGTATTTAAGAATATTACAGAGGAAGTATTTGGAAAAAATATTTTTGGAATCGGGACAGGTGCATCACCGTGTAAAGCATCAACGACAGAATTTTATTTGAATTTAGGACTAGAATGGGCAAATCTGTATGCAACAACAGAGACTAGTGTACCAATTACAGCAACAGGTGTTTATGATCGATATCCTGTAGGAACTGTAGGGAATGTGAACCATAATCCAGAGGTTAAAATTAGAATTGCAAATCCAGATCCAGAAGGGCTGGGAGAAATTCAAGTAAAGTCTGAATTGATGATGAAAGGATATTTTCGACAACCTAAATTGACGGAAGATGCTTTTGAAGATGGTTTTTTCAAGACTGGCGATTACGGAACAATTGATAAAAAGGGATACCTTCACATTAAAGGAAGAATGAAAGAGAGTATTGTATTGTCCAATGGGAAAAAAGTTTCACCTGTAGATGTGGATGAGTATTATATGTCAAAATATCCAGAGCATATGATAGCGTGCCGAGGTATTCCAGCAGAAGAAGGGATGGCAGATGATATTTATTTGTTTGTAGAGGAAGCAAGTGGAGAACATTCGATACAAGAAAAGATTAAACAGAATATTTTAGAAATCTCTAAAAATGCTCCATCGATGTATCAATGTAAAAAAATCTATTTTATGAATCAAATTCCGTTGACTTCCGTAGGAAAAGTAAAGCGATATCTTTTAAATCCTGAATTTGCAGAGGAAAAAGGAATATTTAAAAAAAATGAGGATAGCAAAGAGGAGCAGCTATTAGCTATTATTGCAAAATATTGTCCGGAAATGAAGATTGATGTGAATAGTAAAATAAAAGAAGATTTGGGAATAGATTCGCTGACTATGTTTGAAATGGTGTGTGAATTGGAGGAGGAATTTCATAATAATATTTCAACACGGTTGGATAGAGTAAGAACGGTACAGGATTTAAGTATGATTTTAGGAGATATTGATAATGTGTATGTAAAAAACAACCCTGAGATATTTCCTTTACCAAAAACAAAGTTTCAGAAAGTAACTTTCACATGTTTAACAAAAATATTTAAAATTATTTGGAAAATAGAAGTGGTTGGATTAGAAAATATACCCCAAGATGATAATTTTATTTTAGCGGCTAATCATGAAAGTCATTTGGATGGTTCATGGATTTGGACTGCATTAAACAAAAAGATTGATTTATCAAGAATATCTTGTATGGCTAAGAAAGAGCATATGGACAATACTTTTTCAAGATTTTGGATGGGTATGTTAGGGGGAATACCTGTAAACAGGACAGGCAATTCAACTGATGCAATGCAAGAATGCATTAAAAGTGTAAAAGCTGGTGATTTTTTCTTGATTCATCCAGAAGGGACACGAACACGAAATGGACAAATGGGATATTTTAAGCAGGGTGCCGCTAAAATTGCAATTAAGGCAGAAAAAAGTATTATACCAGTAAGATTGGATGGAGCATATATCATTTATCCGTATGACAGAAAGATGCCTAGAATTTTTGATTGGAAAAAGGGTAAGCGTTATGAGTTGAAAATTCAATTTGGAGAGCCTATATCTCCAGAAGGAAAGTCAGTAGAAACATTGACAAATGAACTGCGAAATGCAATAGAGAGGATGAATTCTCATGAATATAGGAATTGATGTAGATGGTGTTTTGGTAGATATGGAAAAGTACCAGCTAAAATATGGAAAAAAGTTTTTTTTATCACGTTATAATATTAATATCAAAAATCCCAAAGCCTATGATGTCCAAGACATTTTTGATTGTACGAAAGAAGAGAGAAAAAAATTTTGGAAGAAGTATATTTGGTCATATTGTTTGAGGGAGCCGATGACAGAAAATGCAGCAGAGACGGTCAATACACTTCGAAAAGCTGGACATAAAATTTTTATTATTACAGGAAGAGTACATACAACTGAAAAAGGTTTAACAGGCTGGTTATTTAGGAAAATGCTGCTGTATTGGTTGAGGAAAAATAAATTGTATTATGATGAGATTATTTTTTGCTCAGAAGAAAATAGCTCTACAGAAAAATTGGATATTTGTCTGAAAAAACATATTGATTTAATGATAGATGATAAACCAGAAAATCTTTTCATGTTAAAAGATAAAATTAAAGTACTTTGTTATCCGGCGGTCTGGAATGAAGACATTAAAGAATTGGACGAATACAGAATAGAACATTTTGAAGATATTTTATATAAAGTGTAATTGTGGTAACAAAAATTAAAACATAAGATTCTTTTAAGAGAGAAGCGCAATCAATGGTGGTGAGGAATTGTGAGTTAGTAATGTGTTTGTAACAATACATCGATCAGTCTCTTGATTTGTAAGGCTTTATAGGTTACACAAACATTAACATTAGTTCTAATGGTAAAAGATTGCCATGATACCATTGCGATACTAAAAAATGATAAAATAACAATAATCGTTTAATATCAGCAGATTTGGACAATATAATCACGGAAAAACAAGGAAATTAAATCCTATACACCCGTGAAGGTGGATGTACAGATTTTATGTAAACACTATATTTAAGCATAAGATACCCCAGAAACCTTGGTTTCTGGGGGGGATTTTTATAACTTAGAGGTGTTCTGAGAAGTAATGAGAAGTCCTGCGTTTGTAACGTGTTTGCAACACCATATTCCAATAAACCAGTAAAATCAAGCCTTCTAAGTTACCCAAACAGTAATTTTAACAAATAGCTGAAGTGAAAAGTTTATTTCCACTTTGAAAACGGTTATTTTTATGGCAAGAAGAAAAGACAGCCCACAAAAGCAGCAATGAGAGAAATGATGCGTGACTATCTGAAAAATAATGATATCAGCATCAAAGATGGCACCGATGTTAACAGCATCATGCGTGACATGATGTCTGTCATTTTGGAAGGTGCTTTGGATGAAGAACTGGATGAAGAATTAGGATATTCCAAGTATGACTATCGAAACAAAGAAACAGACAATAGTAGAAATGGACATTCCAGCAAAACCATGCACACCAGTTATGGAGATATGGATGTGGCAATCCCAAGGGATCGTAATGGTGATTATGAACCACAGCTGATTAAAAAATATCAGAATACCGTAACTCAGGACATGGAAGAAAAAATACTTTCCATGTATGCCAAGGGAATGACAACTGGAGACATTGAATCCCACATGCGTGAATTATACGATATTGATATTTCTGACAGCACAATCAGCCGGATCACAGACAAAATCCTGCCGATTGTAAAAGAATGGCAGGAACGCCCTCTGGAAGAAGTGTATGCTGTAGTATTTATGGATGCAATCCACTATCACGTCCGCAGTGAAGGACGTATTGTAAAACGTGCGGTTTACATTGCCCTTGGTATCGATATGAATGGGAAAAAAGATGTTCTTGGAATGTATGTTGGAGAAAACGAAAGTGCAAAGTTCTGGCTTTCTATCATGAATGGATTAAAAAACAGAGGCGTTGAGGATATCCTGATTGCATGCGTTGATGGTTTAAATGGATTTCCACAGGCAATCGAGGCTGTTTATCCAAAAACAGAGATTCAGCAGTGTATCATCCATCAGATCCGTAATTCAACGAAGTTTGTTTCATACAAAGACATCAAAAAACTGATGGCTGATCTGAAGCTTGTATATGCAGCTCCAACGGAAGAAACCGCTTTAAATGAACTGGAACTGTTCAAGGATAAATGGGATTCCAAGTACCCGAAAATCTATAAATCCTGGAATGATAACTGGGCAACCCTGTCCACTTATTTCAAATATCCGGAGGCAGTAAGACGGCTGATTTATACCACAAATGCCATTGAAGGATTCAACCGCCAGCTCAGGAAAGTGACCAGAAGCAAGACGGTTTTTCCGTCGGATGACAGCCTTTTGAAAATGCTGTATCTGGCAACCATGGATATCACGAAAAAAT
>OKSL01000345.1_pt1 | contig 32936 bp, 32 predicted proteins | sample 1606251 | NCBI WGS metagenome assembly OKSL01 (sample SAMEA3879543, study PRJEB24766) | human gut metagenome | biome: human-associated habitat; feature: feces | place: USA | collected 1985/1987 | reverse complement strand
GTCAGATATTCCGGATTATCCCTACCAGTTTACCATGTGGCAGTACAGCGATACGGCAGTGGTGGATGGCATTGCCGGCTATGCGGACTTAAGCATCAGCTTTATCGATTATTCGGAAAAGTAAGGATTACTGATTAACGGAAAAAGTAATTTGATACAGTTTGGAAGATACCGGCAGGCGTGTATAGATTTCGGCATACATACCTGCCGGTATATTTTCTACATAATTGGGCACAAATGCCTTGGGACAGCCCGCCTTCTTTAAGATGTCCACGGCTTTGTTGTAGGCGATGGCGGCTTCCTCCATGGTTGTATAGCGGCCGATGACGTAGTTCCCGCGCACATGGATTTTAGAGAGGTAGAGCCCCTTTTCTTTTTCATAGGAAACACCGTGGTAGCGGTTTAAGATGATAAGATTTTCACGGCGGAAATCGGTGGTATCCCCGTTCTCAAACCGGTAGTCGCGTCCCGGCACCGCATAGTTTTTGATGCCGTAGCGGTTTAAAATATTGACCTGCATGCCGAAGTCGGCAACAAAATAATGTCCGCCCCGTTTCATGATTTTGTGGGAGGAATAGTAAAAAAGGTCATCCATATCAAATTTGAGCACCAGGCTTTTAGAATGGTAATAATAAAAGAAGCGGGGACGCACGTAAATGGGAGTGGAAAAATAGACGCCGTTGTCCCGGAAATTGACAAGCACCACCCATTTTTCAAAAGAAAGAAAGCATTCATCCGTATAATCGGAAAGGGAGAGGGAGGCATCGGACAGCAGACGCCCGGCTTCTCTGTAAGCATTTACGGCATTTTCACGCACAGAAAAGCTGCCCAGGCTGATATGCTTTGCCCGGTAGGTCACGGAAGCACGGTAGTAGAGACTACCGTCTTTTTTTTGTGCCGAAAAACAACCTTCCATAATTGGACTCCCTTCCTTATCTTATCTGAATCTGGCGGGAAAATGAAATTTCCCTGCCTTCACCATAACAGATTTTATAAGAAAATACAAATTTTAGAAATATTTTGCAGACAGGCTGTATAAAATAATAAAAGTGAAGGAGAAAAAGACATGTATAAAAAATATATGGCGGCTTTGCTTCTTATCAACCTGATTGCACTTGCCGCAGTGGTAAATCTTACCGAACTGAAGGTAAGCTATGTGGTGGCAACGGAGGCCTTTCATCTGAATGTGGAGGAAGCGCTGATGCCCCTGGAAGAAATGAGCTTTGCCTGCGAAATGGACAGACCGGCGTCCGGACAGCGGGTGCTTTCCGTGGAAGTGACGGAAAAGGAAAGACTGTATGAACTGTCAGAGGACGATTACGAGGTACTGCTTAGGATCGTGGAGGCGGAAGCGGGAGGAGAGGATGAAGAAGGAAAAATGCTGGTGGCGGGCGTGGTATTAAACCGTGTGAACAACCCGGCATTTCCCGATACTGTGCGGGAGGTGGTGTTCCAGCGGGAAAACGGAACCTCCCAGTTTTCCCCCGCCTACAACGGCAGATACGAAAAAGTAACGGTCAGCGAGGAGACGAAGGAAGCGGTGGAGCGTGTACTCTGCGGGGAGGATATTTCTGAAGGCGCCCTTTATTTTGCCGCCAGAAAATATGCGGACAAGGACAAAATGAAGTGGTTTGACGAAAAGCTGACGTTTCTGTTCGCCCACGGCGGGCATGAGTTTTTTTATTAACCACCATTGCCAAAAAATAGGCGGTATGGTATACTGATTCCAATCTTTTTAAAGACAGAATTGAGTGCCTGAGGGCACGAAAGGAGATACAGAATGGAAGAAGTATTGTACAACAGTACCAGAAGCAACGGCACACCGGTAAAGGCCTCGGAAGCAATCTTAAAAGGACTTTCCGACGACGGAGGACTTTTTGTACCTGACCGTATTCCGGCTCTGGACAAGAGCTTAAAGGAGCTTTCGGGACTTACCTATAAGGAAGTGGCATATGAAGTAATGAAGCTTTTCCTGACGGATTTTACGGAGGAAGAGTTAAAGCAGTGTATCAACAACGCTTACGACAGCAAGTTTGATACCGAAGTAATTGCACCACTGGTAGAAGCGGAAGGCGCTTATTATCTGGAGCTGTTCCACGGCGCAACCATTGCTTTCAAGGATATGGCGCTGTCCATACTTCCCCATCTTTTGATTACATCCGCAAAGAAAAATCAGGTAAAGAATGAAATCGTTATCCTGACTGCGACAAGCGGCGATACCGGCAAGGCGGCACTGGCAGGCTTTGCAGGCGTAAAGGGAACGAAGATTATCGTTTTTTATCCCAAGCACGGCGTCAGCCCCATCCAGGAGAAGCAGATGGTGACCCAGAAGGGGGACAACACCTGTGTAATCGGCATTACCGGCAACTTTGACGATGCCCAGACCGGCGTAAAGAAGCTGTTCGGCGACAAAGAGCTGGCAGCGGAAATGGACAAGGCAGGTTATCAGTTCTCCTCCGCCAACTCCATCAACATCGGACGTCTGGTTCCCCAGATTGTATATTATGTATATGCTTACGCACAGCTTTTGAAGGAAGGCAGAATTGCGGACGGAGAAGCCATCAACGTGGTCGTTCCCACCGGCAACTTCGGCAACATTTTAGCCGCTTTCTATGCAAAGAACATGGGACTTCCCATCAAGAAGCTCATCTGTGCATCCAACGACAACAAGGTTTTATATGATTTCTTTGAAACAGGTGTTTACGACAGAAACAGAGAGTTTGTACTGACCACCTCTCCCTCTATGGATATCCTGATTTCCAGCAACTTAGAGAGACTGATTTACCGTATTGCCGGCAACGATGCGGAAAAGAATGCCGCACTGATGGCAGCCTTAAGCGGTCAGGGCAAGTACGAAATCACGGCGGAAATGAAAGAAAAATTAGCGGATTTCTACGGCAACTACGCAACGGAAAAGGAAACTGCCGCAACCATTAAGGAGCTGTACGAAGAAACCGGCTATGTGATTGACACCCATACGGCGGTAGCCGCTACCGTATACAACAAATACAAAGCACAGACAAAGGACGAGGCAAAGACCGTGATTGCATCCACCGCAAGCCCGTTCAAGTTTACCAGAAGCGTCATGGAAGCCATTGATGAAAAGTATGCAGCCATGGATGATTTCGCACTGGTGGACGAACTGTCCAAGCTTGCCAATGTAAAGGTACCCAATGCCATCGAAGAAATTCGTACCGCACCGGTACTGCATGACCGCGTATGCGACAAGGAAGAGATGAAAGCGGTTGTGAAGGAATTTTTACATATGTAATGTTTTTCACAGGAAACGGAGGCGGATTGTCAGATGGAGCATACTTACATTGCGATTGACTTAAAATCCTTCTATGCCTCTGTGGAATGTGTGGAAAGAAAGGAAAATCCGCTTACCACCAATCTGGTGGTGGCGGATGAAAGCCGTACAGAAAAGACTATATGCCTTGCTGTTTCCCCCTCCCTGAAGGCATTCGGGATACCGGGAAGAGCAAGGCTTTTTGAGGTCGTGGCGGCGGTAAAAGAAGTCAACAGAAGGCGGCTTGCCGCCATCCCGGAGCGGAAATTTTCAGGGAAAAGCTGTCACGCGGAGGATATCGACAGCGATAAAAGCCTTGCGGTGAGTTATATCGTTGCGCCGCCCCGTATGGCAAAGTACATGGAATACAGCACAAGGATTTATCAGATTTATCTCAGGTATTTTGCCCCCGAGGACATGCACGTATATTCCGTGGATGAGGTGTTTATGGATGCCACCAGGTATCTTGATGCCTACAAGATGAGTGCCAGGGAGCTGACCCGGAAAATCATACAGGATATTCTCTCCGAAACCGGCATTACCGCCACGGCGGGCATCGGTACCAATCTGTATCTATGCAAGATTGCCATGGATGTGTGGGCAAAGCATACGGAGGCGGACAAAGACGGCGTGCGCATTGCGGAGCTTGACGAGATGAGTTACAGAAGGTATCTCTGGGACCACAAACCGATTACGGATTTCTGGCGGGTAGGCAGAGGTTATGCAAAGAAGCTGGCGGAAAACGGCATGTTTACCATGGGTGATATTGCCCGTTGCTCCGTGGGGAAGCCGGGAGAGTTTTATAACGAGGGGCTTCTGTACGATCTGTTCGGTGTGAATGCAGAGCTTTTAATCGACCATGCCTGGGGCTGGGAGCCCTGCACCATAGAGGATATCAAGGCATACAAGCCCTCCGCCAACAGTATCAGCACCGGGCAGGTGCTATCGGAGCCCTATGACTTTGAAAAGACCAGACTGATTATACGGGAAATGACGGAGCTTTTAGTACTGGATCTTTTGGATAAACATCTGGTGACTGACCGGATGGTGCTGACAGTGGGGTACGATATTGAAAACCTGACGGACAAAAGCCGGAGAAATGCTTACAACGGGGAAGTGGTGATGGATCGCTATGGCAGGAAAATTCCTAAACATGCCCACGGCACTGCCAATTTAAAAGAAAAGACATCCTCTGTAAGTATCATTATGGATGCAGTCATGGAGCTGTATGACCGGATTATGGACCCGGCGCTTTTAACCCGCCGGATGTCGGTGGTAGCGGCAAATGTAGTGGATGAGAGCGAAGCCGAGGCACAGAAAACGGTAACCTACGAGCAGCTTTCCCTGTTTACGGATATAAAAGCGGAAGAGGAACGGAAAAAAGAAGAAAAGGCGGCTCTCTTAAAAGAACGGAAAGCCCAGGAGGCGGTTCTTGCCATCCGGAAGAAATTCGGCAAGAATGCCATCTTAAAGGGCACCAATTTAGAAGAAGGAGCCACCACCATTGACAGAAACCGGCAGATAGGCGGCCATAAAGCATAGGAGGCAGGAGATATGAAAGGTAAATATGATGACATTATCAATCTGCCCCATCATGTGTCCAAGGACAGACCCCGCATGTCCATCGGGGACCGGGCTGCCCAGTTCGGTGCCTTTGCGGCGCTGACCGGCTACGACGGACAGATTAAGGAAACCGCCAGACTGACGGAAGAGGATGTGGCACTGACGGAGTACCAGTACCGGATTTTAAACGAAAAGATGGCATATATCGTAGCCCACAGGGAAGAACATCCCCTTGTTGGCGTGCGTTACTTTGTACCGGACAAAAGAAAGAACGGCGGCAGCTACGAGGAGTACCGTGGAAGGATATGGAAAATCAAAGAGTACGAAAAAGAAATGGTTTTTGAAGACGGCACATGCATCCCCATAAGAGAAATCAAAGAGCTGCACCTGGAGCTTGAGAATTTTCAAAATTTTCAAAATTTTTAAAAAAGTGCTTGCTTTTTTTGACGGGATATATTATGCTATACAAGCATCATTCAAATGGCTTGTTGGTCAAGCGGTTAAGACGCCGCCCTCTCACGGCGGAATCAGGGGTTCGATTCCCCTACAAGCTGTTGCTATTTAGAATAGCCCAACCCAAGGAAGATTCCTGAAAGCACATAAACGTGGATTCAGGGATTTTTTTTAGGTAAAGATAAAATATAACTTTGGAGGCGGCAATGTTACAGGCGAAAAATCTGACCTTTTCCGTGGAGGACGAAAACACACCCGCAGGAAAAGAAAAAAGAACGATTATCGATAAGGTATCTTTTGAAATAGCGGACGGAGAAATGCTGGTGGTGACGGGACCCAACGGCAGCGGCAAATCCACACTGGTAAAGCTGCTCATGGGTATCGAAACACCGGACGCCGGAGAAATCTTACTGGACGGAAAGGATATATCGAAGCTGTCCATAGCGGAACGTGCGGGGGCCGGTATCGGCTATGCATTCCAGCAGCCGCCCCGGTTTAAGGGTATGACCATAAGAAAGTTACTGTCCCTGGCAGCAGGAGAGCCTTTGAACGAAGAAAAATGCTGTGCCCTGTTGTCAAGCGTGGGCTTATGCGCCGGCGAATACATTGACCGCCAGGCGGACGATACGTTATCGGGCGGCGAAATGAAACGTATTGAAATTGCCACTGTGCTGGCGCACCCCCATAAGGTATGCCTGTTTGACGAGCCGGAAGCGGGCATTGACCTCTGGAGTTTTTCCATGCTGATCAAACAGTTTGATAAAATCCATAAGCAGAAAAAAGAGAGCATTTTGGTCATTTCCCACCAGGAAAAACTGATTCAGATGGCGGACCGCATTCTGTTATTAAAGGACGGAAAGATTGACAGCATCGGAACGAAGGAAGAGCTGAAGGACAAGCTGTATGACGGCACCCTGGATAGGGGCTGCAAATATAGCGAAAGGTAGAGGTAAGGGAAAATGGAAATAGATGCAATCACAAGGGGAGTCCTTGACAAAATAGACGATACCGGATTTAAGCAGGAGGGAGCCTATAATCTGCGTTACAACGGCTATGCCCTTTGTCGGGGGGACTCCGAGCATATCAAGATTAAAAAGAGAGAAGACGGTCATTCCGGCATTGACGTGGTAATCAGCTCCGACACCAAAGGGGAAACGGTACATATTCCCGTGGTTATCACAAAAACCGGCATAACGGATGTGGTTTACAACGATTTTTATGTGGAGCCGGGTGCGGAAGTCACCATAGTGGCCGGCTGCGGCATCCACAACAGCGGCTGTGACGAAGCCCGGCACGACGGCATTCATACCTTCCATGTGGGTAAGGGCGCCAATGTGGTCTATACGGAAAAGCACTACGGAGAAGGGGAAGGCAGCGGTACCAGAGTCTTAAATCCCGTGACCCGTATTATTCTGGAGGAGGATGCCCAGTTTACGCTGGATACGGCGCAGATAAAGGGTGTGGATTCTACCGTCAGGGAGACGGAGGTTTCCTTAAAGGAAAATGCCAGACTGTTCGTGACGGAAAGACTGATGACACACGATGCCCAGAGTGCGGTTTCCAATATGAACGTGGAACTTAACGGAAAAGGCAGCAGCGCCCGGATTGTGTCCCGTTCCGTAGCGGGAGGCAGCTCCGTGCAGACCTTCCACCCGAGAGCCATCGGCAATGCGGACTGCCATGCCCATATCCAGTGCGATTCTATTATCATGGACAAAGCAAGGGTCTCTTCTATCCCGGAAATCAATGCCAATCATGTGGATGCCGCCATTATCCACGAAGCGGCAATCGGCCGGATTAACAGTGACCAGCTATTGAAGCTGATGACACTCGGTCTTTCCGAAGAGGAAGCGGAGGCAGTCATCATAGAAGCATTCTTAAACTGAAAATTTTTCTTTTCGGTAAGCGGTTTCTGTGATATACTTATTATGATTTTTTGGAGGTTCCGGGACGATGACGGAAAAGGAAGCGCAGGAGGCAAAAAGACACAAAAGAGTAGACAGACTGAAAAAAGGAATTATGGGTCTTTTTGTGTTCGCGGTACTGGCTCCGATTGTACTGACCGTGGTATTTACGCTGCGGATAAACAGTCTGGAAAAAAGACTGCGTGACGTGACCGGAAATCTGGAAAAATTACAGGCAGAAGAACAGAAGTCTGCAGTGGAAGCTTATGTCTCCGCTCTGGGAAATCCTTCCGGGCAGGAAGGAGCGTCCGGACAGGGAGCCACCGCCGGGCAGGAAGGAGCGTCCGGACAGGAAGCCACCGCCGGACAGGAAGATGCCCGTGGGCAGGAGGACGATTCCGATGAGGAGAATGTCACGGTCAGAAAGGTTTATCTTACCTTTGACGACGGACCCAGCTCCAATACGGACAATATTTTGGATATTTTAGATACTTACGGCGTAAAAGCCACTTTTTTCGTAACGGGGAAAGAGGGCGCGAAAGCAGAAGCCTCTTACCGCAGGATTGTGGAGGAAGGGCATACACTGGGGATGCATTCCTACACCCATGACTATTCCGTCATTTATGCTTCCGAGGAAGCCTTTATGGAGGATATGGAAAAACTGCAGCGTTATCTGTATGATGTGACCGGCGTGCAGAGCACGTATATCCGGTTTCCGGGCGGCAGCTCCAACAAGGTCAGCGATGTGGATATGCGCCTGCTCATTACGGATGTGCATGAGGCGGGCATGGAGTACTTCGACTGGAACGTATCCAGCCAGGATGCATCATCAAAGCCCCTGACGAAGGAAGAGATTTTAGACAACTGCTTAAACAGCATAGAACGGTTTCAGAACTGCATCATTCTGATGCATGATGCCGGAAGCAAGGACAGCACGGTGGAGGCTCTGCCGGAGCTGATAGAGCATATACAGGCTATGGAGCATACGGAGCTGTTGCCGATTACGGAGGATACAGTACCCGTCTGGCATATAAAGATGACACAAGAAACGGAGGATTGAAAGAATGGGCTTTTTTTCTGAGTTAAAAGAAGACTTGTCCCAGGCAGTCAACGAACTGATACCTGAAGAAGAAAAAGCAGAACTCGCCGCAGAAGCAGCGGAGGAAGCAGAGGCGGCAGAGGCAGAGGATAGCGAAGCGGTACCGGTGTCCGCATGGGCAGAAAGTCCCACACAGGCGGAAACGGAAAATTCCGGGCAGCCGGAAGAAAATGCAGAGCAGGAGACAGTACCGGCGGATACAGCAGAGAAAGAAGACATTGCACCGGAAGAAACACTGCCGGATGAAGCAGCCGGCGCAGAGGCGGCAGGCACAGTGGATTTCCCGGCAGAGGACGTACATACAGCCGCTTATACCGGGGAAACGGAAGACAGCCAGGAAAAGAAGGATATGGCGCAGCTTACGGCATGGCTTAATGAACTGGATGAAAAGGATGCCCTCAAAGAAGAGGCACCCGCAGAAGAAATAAAAAAAGAAAATAAAGAGGGAAGGGTAAAGATGGACAATCAGACAAGAGAAGCAGCCGATGAAACATCCATTATCACCGCAGGCATGACCATCACCGGTGATATTGCATCCGAGGGCTCCGTAGAAGTCATCGGTACGGTAAACGGCAACATCAATATTTTGGGAAAATTAAACATTACCGGTAATGTGACCGGCAACTCCATGGCAGCGGAAATATTTGCGGACAATGCGCAGATTACCGGCGAAGTAGTCAGTGAAGGCACCGTCAAGGTAGGACAGAGCTCCGTTATCATCGGCAACATTACGGCAAAGAGCGCCGTCATTGCCGGAGCCGTTAAGGGTGACATTGATGTGCAGGGTCCCGTGGTACTGGATGCTTCCGCCATTGTCATGGGCAATATCAAATCCAAAGCTGTACAGATTAACAACGGTGCGGTTATCGAGGGTATGTGCTCCCAGTGCTATGCGGATGTCAATCCCAGCTCTTTCTTCGAGGACTATAAAAAAGGAAAAACCAAATAAGGAGTTAAGGTATGCGCAGAATATTATTGAAATTAAGCGGCGAAGCATTAGCCGGCGACAAGCATATGGGCTTTGACGAAGAGACCGTACGAGGCGTGGCTCTTCAGGTAAAGAAATTAGTGGATGAAGGATATGAAATCGGGATTGTAACCGGCGGCGGCAATTTCTGGCGCGGACGCTCCAGCGAAAACATTGACCGCACCAAGGCAGACCAGATAGGCATGCTGGCAACCGTTATGAACTGCATTTATGTATCGGAAATCTTCCGTTCCGTAGGCATGCAGACCGAAGTGCTGACTCCCTTTGAATGCGGCTCTTTTACAAAGCTGTTTTCCAAGGACAGAGCCAATAAGTACTTTGCAAAGGGTATGGTAGTGTTCTTTGCGGGTGGTACCGGACATCCTTATTTCTCTACCGATACCGGCGTGGTGCTCCGTGCCGTGGAAGTGGAAGCGGATGTTATCCTTCTCGCCAAGAGCATTGACGGCGTATACGATGCAGATCCCGCCAAAGTGCCGGATGCAAAGAAATATGATGAGATTTCCATTGACGATGTGATTGCCAAAAACTTACAGGTTGTGGACATGACAGCCTCCATTCTGGCAAGGGACAACAGAATGCCCATGTGGGTATTCGGCCTGAATGAAAAAGACAGCATTGTAAACACCATGAACGGAAAATTCACCGGTACCAAGGTAACGGTATAAAGTTTGATTAAAGGAGAACAGTTATGGATAAGAGAATCAGCGTATATGAAGAAAAAATGACAAAGGCGTATGAATTTTTACAGTCCGATTATGCAAGCATCCGTGCAGGACGCGCCAATCCCCATATTTTAGATAAGCTTCGTGTGGATTATTACGGAACCCCCACCCCCATCCAGCAGGTGGGCAACATCACCGTTCCCGAAGCCAGAATCATTCAGATTGCCCCCTGGGAAAAGAGCTTAATCAAAGCCATTGAAAAAGCGATCATGACTTCCGACATCGGCATTACCCCTTCAAACGACGGCAGCGTAATCCGCCTGGTATTCCCGGAGCTTACCGAGGAAAGAAGAAAGGATCTGGTTAAGGAAGTAAAGAAGAAAGCGGAAGAAGCAAAGGTTGCTGTCCGTAACATCCGCCGCGAAGGAAACGATGCCTTCAAGAAGTTAGGCAAGGAAGATGTTTCCGAAGACGAAATCAAATCCCTGGAAGAGGATTTACAGAAACTGACAGATAAATATATTAAGAATGTAGATGCACTCATGGAAGAAAAGTCCAAAGAAATCATGACTGTATAACAGAAAGAGGGCAGGTCCTGCGACCTGCCCTTTGGTTGCATCTATGACTTTCAAAAAAAGGAGTACCGGGATGGACGAATTAAAGATACCGAATCATGTAGCCATTATTTTAGACGGCAACGGAAGATGGGCGAAAGCCAAGGGAATGCCCAGAAGCTACGGACATGTGCAGGGCGCCAGAACCGTGGAGGATATCTGTGAAATCGCATACAATATGGGAATACAGTATCTGACGGTGTATGCATTTTCCACAGAAAACTGGAACCGGCCGCAGGACGAAGTGGACACTCTGATGAAGCTTCTCCGCAACTATATGAAAAACTGCATCAAGCGCGCCACGAAGAACAATATGTGCGTGCGCGTCATCGGCGACAAGACCAGACTGGACCGGGATATTCAGGACAAAATTGCGGAGTTAGAGGAAATCACAAAGGACAACACCGGCCTGCATTTCCAGATTGCCATTAACTACGGCGGCAGGGATGAAATCCGCCGGTGCATGGAGAAAATTGCGGAGGAAGTAAAGGAAGGGGCCTTGAATCCCGCAGACATTACGGAAGAAACCATAAGCAGCCATCTGGATACGGCAGGGCTTCCCGACCCGGATTTGTTAATCCGTACCTGCAATGAACTGCGCACCTCCAATTTCCTGCCGTGGCAGCTTACCTATACGGAGCTTTATTTTACTCCGGTGCCGTGGCCGGATTTCTCAAAGGAAGAGTTACAAAAAGCGGTAGAGGCATATACTAAAAGAGACAGAAGATATGGCCTTGTAAAGGAGGAGTAGAGATGTTTGTAACAAGACTCATAAGCGGAATTGTACTGGTAGCCATCGCCCTGTTAGCATTTATTTTTGGCGGAGAGATACTGCTCGGCATTTCCGTGTTTATCTCCATAGCGGGCTATCTGGAGCTCTGCCGTGCGGTGGGCGTGAAAGAAAAAGATAAAAAAATAAACGCACTGGAAATCGTGGGCATTATCGGTATTCTTGCCTACTATGCGGTACTGTATTTCTTCCCGGCAGTGGAAGAGGGCAATGCAGCCATGTCCATGGGAAACGTATTATATGCGGTTATTCCTGTGATTGGCGTATTCATGCTTAGTATGCTTTTGTATGTGGTGCGCTTTCCGAAGTACCGCTCCGAGCAGATTATGGCGAATGTCTTTAATTTCCTGTATGCGCCGGTGATGCTCTCCTTTATCTATCTGACAAGGGAGCAGGAAGCGGGCAAATACATTGTGTGGCTTATTTTAATCAGCTCCTGGGGCTGCGATACCTGCGCTTACGTGGTGGGAATGCTCATCGGAAAAAAGAAAATATTCCCGGTTTTAAGCCCGAAGAAATCTTTGGAGGGCTGCATCGGAGGTGTAGTGGGATCCGGTCTTATTGCGGCATTGTATGCTATATTTGTGGTGGAAAATGTATTTCCGGATAAAAGGGTCACGATTGTGATTACCGTTATCTGCATGGTGGGCGCCGTTATGAGCCAGGTGGGAGACCTGGCAGCTTCCGCTATCAAGAGAAACCATGAAATTAAGGACTACGGTAAGTTGATTCCGGGCCACGGCGGTATTATGGACCGGTTTGACAGTGTGATTGTCACAGCACCCATGATTTACTTTCTGACGGTACTGTTTTTATAAAGGAAAAAGGCTTTTATCGTAAAACGGTGAAGGAGAAATACAGACTATGAAAAAGATTGCAATTTTAGGCTCTACCGGCTCCATCGGCACCCAGACACTGGAAATCGTAAGAAACAATGCAGATTTATCGGTGGTGGCGCTGGCAGCGGGCAGAAATGTGGAGCTGATGGAAAAACAGATAAGGGAATTTGCCCCGAAGTTTGCGGTGATGTGGAGCAAAGAAGCGGCAGAGGATTTACGGGCAAGAATAAAGGACACCGATGTGAAGGTAGCCAGCGGCATGGAAGGCTTAATTGAAGCAGCCACCCTGCCCGAGGCAGAAGTACTGGTCACAGCGATTGTGGGTATGATTGGCATTCGCCCCACCATAGCGGCAATTAACGCAGGAAAGACCATAGCCCTTGCCAACAAGGAAACACTGGTCTGCGCCGGACACATTATCATGCCTCTGATCAAAGAAAAAAAGGTGCCGCTGCTTCCCGTGGACAGCGAGCACAGCGCTATTTTCCAGTCCCTGCAGGGACAGCCGAAGGAAAGACTGGCAAAGATTTTACTGACTGCCTCCGGCGGACCTTTCCGGGGAAAGAAGAGAGAGGAACTGGTAAACATAAGACCCGAGGATGCCTTAAAGCACCCCAACTGGTCCATGGGACGGAAAATCACCATCGACTCCTCCACACTGGTCAATAAGGGGCTGGAGGTTATGGAAGCCCACTGGCTGTTTGACACTCCCTACGATAAAATCCAGGTAGTGGTGCAGCCCCAGAGCGTCATCCATTCCATGGTGGAATACGAGGACGGCGGCATTATGGCACAGCTCGGCACGGCGGATATGAAGCTCCCCATCCAGTATGCCCTGTTCTATCCGGACCGGAGATTTTTACCCGGAAAAAGACTCGACTTTTACGAGCTTTCCGGGATTACCTTTGAAAAGCCGGATACGGATACCTTCCGGGGACTTTTACTCGGTTACCGGGCGGGAGAGACGGGCGGCAGCATGCCCACGGTTTACAACGCCGCCAACGAAATGGCAGTCAGCCTGTTTTTAGACGGAAAAATTGGGTATCTTAAGATTACGGAGCTCATAGAGGAATGTATGGAGGCTCATAAACTTATCGTAAATCCTTCCGTGGAGGAAATCCTTCAGACGGAGCAGTGGACTTACAACTATATTAAACAAAAACAGTAAGGACAGAACAGTATGCAGGTAACACTCATGACCATAGTCTGGTTCATTATTATTTTCGGAATTGTGGTGCTTTCCCACGAATTCGGACATTTTATCATAGCAAAAGCAAACGGTATCCGTGTCGTGGAATTTTCCGTGGGTATGGGGCCGAAAATTTTTTCCGTAAAGCGGAAGGATACGGTATATGCCCTGCGGCTGCTTCCCATCGGCGGCGCCTGTATGTTTGAAGGCGAAGACGGCAGGGAGAGCGACGCAGAGGGAAAATCCGAAGCGGAGTCGGACGCAGGCTCCTTTAACAAGGCAGGCGTCTGGTCCAGAATTGCCACGGTAGTGGCAGGTCCGGTATTCAACTTTATCTTAGCCTTTGTGGTAGCGGTGATTTTAGTGTCCATGGCATCCCCTGCACCCAGCACCATAAGCGGTGTGGTGGAAAACAGTCCGGCGGCACAGGCGGGACTTGCGGAAGGCGACCGGATTGTAAGCATCAACGGCGAAAAAACCTACCTGTTTAAGGATATTTCCCTGATTGCCTACTTAAACGGAGGCAATCCCATGGAGATTGTATACGTAAGAAACGGCGAAAAAACAACCACAACCCTGACACCGGCGTACAATGAGGAATACGGCACCTATATGTTGGGGATTACCGGTACCTACGGTCATGCCAAAGGGCTTTCCGTATTCAAATATGCCTGGTATGAGATGCGTTACTGCGTTGTCAACACCTACAAGAGTCTGGGCATGATGCTTACCGGTAAATTCTCCAGACAGGATGTGGCGGGTCCCGTGGGCATTGCGGTAAATGTGGTGGAAAAACCTACGAGAATACCAGAAGCTACGGCTTAAAGACAGTATTTTACAATATGTTCAACATTGTACTGCTGCTGTCGGTGAACTTAGGCATCCTGAACCTGCTGCCCATTCCGGCGCTGGACGGCGGCAGACTGGTGTTTTTGATTGTGGAGGTATTCCGCAAAAAGCCGGTACCGCCCGAAAAAGAAGGCATCGTCCACTTTGCGGGACTGGTGTTCTTTATGGTGCTGATGGTAATTGTTTTCTTTAACGATTTAGTCAATATTTTTGCTCATTGATGGTACGGAAAGAGAGAAGGATATGAAGATACAGTGCGCAAGCTGCGGCGGCGAATACGAAAATACCGAAAAAATGTGTCCCTATTGCGGAACGGAGAACAAAGAAGCCGCCGGACGGGAAATGAAGCATATCTTAGGCAGTTACGATGCGGAAGCCAGGGAAATGGAAACCACGGTGCCGAAAAAGCACTTAAAAAGATGGTCCCGCACTCTGCTTGCCATGGTACTTATTATCCTGATAGTGCTTGTGGTGGGAACGGTGGCTGCGGTCATAAAAGGACAGGTTGACAGTGCAGTGGAAGCCGGCAGGGGAAACAAGGCGCTTACGCAGTTAGAGGCGTATTATGAGGCGGAGGATTACGATGCCATGCGGGAATACTGCCGTAAAAATGATTTGTACGGTTATGAATACGACAAGTACTGGGAAGTCATGGATGCGGACAGAAACATCGGCTACTGCACGGAAGACATCGAAAACTATGAGAAATACGGAAACAGGGAGTTTTTGGACAACTTTACGGAACAGATCTGGATCTACGGAACAATGGCTTATGAAAAAGGTTACGAAGCCGTAAACGATAGGAACTTTTTAGGAAACGAGGACAGGATAGAAGCTCTTTTATCCGGCTTCTCGGACACCTTAAAGGAGCATGGTTTTACCGATGAAATGATTGCACTTTTGAAAACGGGAAACGAAGAGGATAAGGAACTCTTTCAAAATAAGGCAAGGGAGAATTTTTAAGGCACATGAAATGTATGTATTGTGGCGGGGAAGTGCCTGCCAAAAGCACAAAATGCCCTTACTGCGGAAGGGAAAATCAAAGCGGCATTGCCTTTGAACGGGAAGTAAGGGAAAAAGAAGCACGGAACCGGGCGCTGGGCGATGAAATCCTAAAAAAGAATTTACCGTGGCTTACCCAGAAAATGCTGACGAGAATCATTGTGGTTACGGCGGTATTGAATGTAGTGCTGTTCTTTTCCACCTTTCTCATGTTCTTATGGAGTGACAGAGCCCCTGCCGTAAAGGAGGCAAAAGCAGGCTCTGCCGCCGAACGGTACCTCCGGAATTTTGAAACGGAAGATTACTATTGCGGAAATTTTATCGAGAGCATGAACGATTACATAGGTGCGAAAACGGATGGAACGGAGATGAAAGCGTACCATATAGAGAGCATGGTAAGGCATGGCTTTTATCTGGCACAGCAGATTTACGACGATAAAATGGGAGCAGAAGAAAAAGAAGAAGCGGCAGCGCTTTTAGAGGCATTTTTTGCAGAATATGTCGGACTGCCGGAGGAATACCGCTATTTTTACCGGACGGAAGAATGGAGTACCGGCGACTATGAACAGCGTACGGCATCAAGGGATGCGGCGGTTTCCTGGCTCTGTGAAAAGGAGGGCGTGGACTGATGGGATTTATCATTTTTCTTGCGGCAATCATAGCCTTTTACGTGTACGCCGGTAAAAAATGGAAGGACGAAACCAAAAGACGGTTTAAAATAATAGTCTGCGGTATTTCCCTTCTGTGCACGGTGTTTCTGCTGTTAATCTGTATCAGCGGGGCAAAAGACCTCTACGAAACCGAGAAAGACCGTTCCCTTTCCGCCAGGATGGATAGCGTGGAATACGAGCTGCGCAGGGGAGACTATATCGGCGCCATTACGTCCATGCAGGTCAACCATGATTATGAGGAGGAATTTTCCTATATCTGGGAACGCTGCGAAATGTATATGACGAGAAATTATTGCGCGTTATACAAAAAGGCGGCAGAGGAAAACGAGACATACAAGGATAAGGCGGCGGAATGGGAGCAGAAGTTAAAAGAAATCTGTGAAAATCCTGCTTTTCCCGCACAGAATGCCCAGTACGGCGAATATTTTCAAAACAGTGTGCGGTAGTTTTGACTTTTAGTGGGAAAAATATTATAATATTTATTATTTTCAGACAGGGAAAGAGAAGAAATACGAAGGAGGCAGAAGGCTTTATGAAGAAATTGGAAGAATATGTAAGAAGCATACCGGATTTTCCGGAGAAAGGGATTATTTTCAGAGATGTAACCAGTGTCCTGCAGGATGCGGACGGTCTGCAGCTTGCCATTGACACCATGCAGGATCTGATTAAGGACATTGATTATGATGTGGTAGTGGGTGCAGAATCCAGAGGATTCATATTTGGAGCCCCCATCGCTTATAATAATCATAAGCCCTTTGTACTGATTCGTAAAAAAGGAAAACTGCCCTGCGAAACCATTGAAGAAACTTACGATCTGGAGTACGGCACGGCAACCATACAGATTCACAAGGATGCCATCAAGCCCGGACAGAAGGTGCTCATCGTGGACGACTTAATTGCCACGGGCGGTACCACGGAAGCCATGATTCACCTGGTGGAAAGACTGGGCGGCGAAGTGGCAGGACTGGTATTCTTAATGGAACTGGCAGGCTTAAAGGGCAGAGAAAGACTCTCTAAGTATCGTATGGAATCTGCCATTATTTATGAAGGAAAATAAAACAGCTTACAGGTAAAGGTGCGATGACCTATGACAGAAGAAAAAAACGGATTGGTTCTTGATGATGGAAAAATAACGGCATTAAAGGAATTTATGACACCTGACGAACTTTATCAGATGTTAATTGCGCGTGTCAAAAAATACCATCCTTCCGACGATATTTCCATGATAGAAAAAGCCTACAAGGTGGCAAGCAAGGCACATGAAGGACAGTTTCGAAAGTCCGGCGAGCCTTACATCATCCACCCTCTTTATGTTGCCATCATTCTGGCAGATTTAGAGATGGATAAGGAAACCATCGTGGCAGGCATTCTGCACGATGTAGTGGAAGATACCGTCATGACGGAGGAACAGATTACCGAGGAATTCGGGGCGGAAGTGGCGCAGCTTGTGGACGGTGTTACCAAGCTTGCCAATATCCCCTTAAGCAGCGGTACCGGTTCGGAAAGCGATGCCAGACTGGAAATGCAGGCGGAAAACCTGCGTAAAATGTTCCTTGCCATGGCAAAGGATATCCGTGTCATTATCATCAAGCTGGCGGACAGACTCCACAATATGCGTACCTTAAAGTACCAGAAGCCGGAGAGTCAGCAGAGAATTGCAAAGGAAACCTTAGAGGTATATTCCCCCATTGCCCAGAGACTCGGTATTTCCAAAATCAAGGTAGAGTTAGACGACTTAGCGCTCAAATACTTAGAGCCGGAAGCCTACTACGATCTGGTGGAAAAGATTGCGGTCCGGAAGAGCGAGCGGGAAAAATACATTGAAAATATTGTGCAGGAAGTAAAGAAGCATATTGAAAATGCCGGCATCAAGGCGGAAATCGACGGCAGGGTCAAGCATTTCTTCAGCATTTACAAAAAAATGAAGAACCAGAACAAGACCATCGACCAGATTTACGATTTGTTTGCCGTGCGTATCATTGTGGACACGGTAAAGGACTGTTATGCCGCACTGGGTGTTATCCATGAAATGTATAAGCCCATTCCGGGACGTTTCAAGGACTACATTGCCATGCCCAAGGCAAATATGTACCAGTCCCTGCACACCACGGTAATCGGCAGCTCGGGACAGCCCTTCGAGGTGCAGATCCGTACCTTTGAAATGCATAAGGCGGCGGAATACGGTATTGCCGCCCACTGGAAATACAAGGAAGCCTCCGACGGCAAGAAAGTGGAAACGCAGGAAGAGGAGAAGCTTACCTGGTTACGGCAGATACTGGAGTGGCAGAGAGACACCTCCGACAACCGGGAGTTCATGAATCTGCTGAAAAACGACCTCGACCTGTTCTCCGACAATGTATACTGCTTTACCCCAAGCGGGGATGTCAAGAATCTGCCCGCAGGATCCACGCCCATTGACTTTGCGTACAGCATTCACAGCGCCGTGGGCAACCGGATGGTGGGTGCCAGAGTAAACGGCAAGTTAGTCACCATTGATTATGTGATTAAAAACGGAGACCGGGTGGAAATTATCACCTCCCAGAATTCCAAGGGTCCCAGCCGGGACTGGCTCAAAATCGTAAAGAGCACCCAGGCGAAAAATAAGATTAACCAGTGGTTCAAGAACGAATTTAAGGAAGACAATATCGGCAAGGGCAAGGAGCTTTTAGCAAACTACTGCAAGGCAAGAAGCATCCAGCTTTCCGATTTGTTAAAGCCCGAATACATGGAGGCTATCCAGCACAAGTACGGCTTCCTGGACTGGGATGCGGTGCTGGCTGCCATCGGACACGGTGCCTTAAAGGAAGGCCAGATTGTCAATAAGATGCAGGAGTACTACGAGAGGGATCACAAGAAGGAGCTGACCAACGAAGAAGTACTGGCTTCCATTGCGGAAAATGCCCAGAAGAAGCCCTCCGAAAGAGGCTCCAAGAGCGGTATCATTGTAAAGGGTATTACCGATGTATCCGTTCGTTTTTCCAAATGCTGTTCCCCCGTACCGGGAGACGAAATTGTGGGCTTTGTCACCAGAGGCCGAGGCATTTCCATTCACCGGACGGACTGCGTGAATATATTAAGCCTGCCGGAAATGGAGCGTTACCGTCTGATTGAGGCGGACTGGCAGCAGGATGCGGAAACCGCAAATGCCGGCAAGTTCTTTGTGGATATCAAGATTTATGCCAACAACCGTAACGGCCTTTTGGCGGATGTGTCCAAGGCGTTTACGGAGAGGGATATCAACATTATTTCCGTCAATACCCGTACCAGCAAGCAGGGCATTGCCACCATGCAGCTCTCCTTCGAGGTAACAAGCAGGGAAGAGCTTACGAAAATCATTGATAAGCTGCGTATGATAGACAGTGTGATTGACATAGAAAGGACTGTGGGATAATGGCAGAGTTACAGATTGGCAGAATTGTTTTGGGAAGCTGCGCGACCAACTGTTATTACATCCATAAAGAAGGAAAAACGGAAACGGTGGTCATAGACCCGGCGGACAGAGGCACCTATATCTATGAAAAAATAAAGGAAAAAGGTCTTTCCGTGGCAGCCATTCTTTTGACACACGGACATTTTGACCATATTCTCGGGGTAAAGGAGCTGCAGGCGGCAACCGGTGCAAAGACTTACCTTTTGAAGGAGGAGGTACCCCTTTCCTCCGACCCGGAAAAGAACCTTTCCGGATGGACCGGCACACAGGTAAGTCTTGTTCCCGATGTGGAGGTTTCGGACGGGGAGGAGCTTACCCTTGCCGGCATTACTTTTAAGGTACTGGCAACACCCGGACATACCGATGGAAGCTGCTGTTATTACTTAAAAGAGGACGGCGTGGTATTCTGCGGAGACACCGTTTTCTTAGAGTCGGTGGGACGCACCGATTTCCCTACGGGGAGCGGCAGCAAGCTGCTTAATTCCGTAAGGGAGAAAATCTTTACCCTGCCGGATGACGTAAAACTCTATCCGGGACACGGCGATGCCACTTCCGTAGAGCATGAGAAGAAGTATAATCCGTTTTTTTAGCAGAAGCTTTTTTTACAGGAAACGTTTGGGGGAAGCAATGATATTTAAGTGTAAAAACTGCGGCGGTAACACGGTTTACAGTCCGGAACAGCACAGGATGTACTGTCCGTACTGCCAGAGCTTTGACAGTGACGAAAAGTTAGCAGGCGAAGAACCCACCACCTTTCAGTGCCAGAACTGCGGGGGAGAACTGCAGATACGGGACTATTTATCCGCGTCCCGTTGTCCTTACTGTGAGGACTATATTATCTTTGATGAGAGAGTGTCGGGACAGTATCGTCCGAAGCTCATGATTCCCTTTCTTTTGGGAAAGGACAAAATTAAAGAGCTGATGCGTAAGAAATTCAAATCCTGTGTTTTCGCACCGGATGATTTCTGCTCGGATGTAAAACTCGATACCATGACCGGTATGTACGTGCCGTTCTGGATGTACGATTACCGGGCAAAAGGCTTTTTTGACGGCCTTGGAAGGATAGTCCGCACCTGGGTATCGGGAGGAAGGGAATTTACCGAAACGAAAACCTACCACATTGTCAGGGACCTGGAGGCAACCTTTGAAAAGGTGCCGGCGGATGCTTCCTATCTGATGCCAGACGCTACCATGGATTTGATGGAGCCGTACCGGTACGGACAACTGGAGGACTTTAAGGAAGGCTTTTTATCCGGCTTTTCCGCAGAGCATTACAATATGGAAGCGGAAGAAGCAAAAGGACGCGCGGAAAGCAAGTCAAAAGCCGACATGCATGAGATTTTGAACAACAGCCTGCAGGGTTATACAGGTGTACAGGGAAGGGAAAATGAACGCATTACCTTAGAGCAGAAGGAACATTGCTTTACCCTGCTTCCGGTCTGGATTTACCGGTACATATACAAAAATGAAGCCTATATCTTTTACATTAACGGACAGACGGGAAAAATCGTAGGAAGAGTACCCTTGTCAAAACCGAAGGTATTTGCCTATGGGGCAACGGTGTTTGCATGCCTGTTTGCCATTATGGTTCTGTTAAAATATCTCTTTGTATTTTTATAAGGGAGAGAGCGGGGAAAGGTAAGGATTTCATGAAAGCGTATTTTAAGTATTTCAGGTGGCTGTTTCTCATCGTTTTGGTACTGGCAGCCGCTTACGTGGGCGTATATTTCCTCCATAATGCCTTGGACGGCGGGGCAAAGAGAGGAAACAATCAGGCGCCCGCACAGAGAGTATACGATTTTGCCGATAAACTTACGGATGAGGAAGAAAGCAGATTGGAAGCGCTGATTGCGGAAAGAGAAGCGCAGATACACTGTGATTTGGTAGTAGTGACCTTAAATGAGCCGATTTTGTCCTACGGCGGTTATGAGGACCGGGACAATACCAATGCCAACTGGAACACGAGCATGCGTAACTATGCAGACGATTTCTACGATGACAACAATTTTGGTTACGACAAGGTGCATGGGGACGGCGCCCTGCTTTTAGACAACTGGTTTCTGGCGGGGACGGCGTACAGTCAGGCGGGGACCTGGTTATCCACCTGCGGCAGGGTTTATGAGCACTATACAACCGGCATGGTAAACAGAGTGCTGGATGATGTGACAGATAATGTGGACAGCAGTCCTTACCGGGCGTATAGGACCTACGTGGAAAACATATACCGGGAAATGTCCGGAAAGAAAGGCATCAACATCCCCTGGTTTATAGTCATTCTTATTCCCGCTGCGGCGGCAGGCTATTTTATTGCCCTGCATATCAAACCGAAGGAAGGAAAAAAGACCACGGGAGCATCTACTTATCTGGATAAAAACAACGTGGTATGCCATGTGCAGAAGGACGAACTGGTGAATACGACGCTGACAAGCCGTAAAATTGAGAGCAGCTCCGGAAGCTCGGGAGGCTCCCACGGAAGGTCGGGCGGACATGTGAGCCGGGGCGGCGTGCACCACGGCGGTGGCGGACGAAGAAGATAGACACCGGGGGAAAAAAAGGAGCGGAAGCTCCTTTTTTAATGAAAAATTTCGCACAAATGGACAAAATAAAAAACATCCACATGACGGTATGGATGTTTTTTATTTCTGATGTAATTAGCTTTTTTATTTCGATTATGCCATCTTGTTAACGGCAGCAGCTAAACGGGATACTTTTCTGGAAGCATTGTTTTTGTGATATACTCCCTTGGAAGCAGCTGAATTAATTTCGCTTGTAGCAGCAACTAATGCAGCAGAAGCAGCAGCCTTATCACCAGCTTCAACAGCAGCATTTACTTTCTTAATAGCTGTTTTAACGCCGGACTTGATAGCCTTATTTCTTTCAGTTCTTACCTGAGCAACAACGATTCTCTTCTTTGCAGATTTGATATTAGCCAAGATCTACACCTCCATTTTCCAAATGATTGATTGTAAGAAAATGTTCCATTAAGGCCAGACACGGACGACCAATGTAAACATACTGTAATATTGTAAGATACACATTCCCAAATGTCAATACATATTCCTTGTTTTTTTGCAAAAAATAGTAAAAAACAAGAAAGGCAAAAGAGAATATGAGTTATTTTCAGGCAAGAACGGACCTGGCGCTGGAAGCAAGGGAAAGCATCTCGGAAGCGGACGGTTCCCTGCACGGAGTCATAGCGGAAGAAACGGAAAAAAACGGCATGCACATCACCACGGTAAAGATTACCACAAAGAACGGTGCTAAGAGCATGGGAAAGCCCATGGGCAGCTATGTGACCATAGAGGCGCCTGCCATGACGGAGCCGGATGAGGACTGCCACCGGGAAATTGCCAATGCCGTCGCGGAGGTCTTAAAGCAGATTTTACCCATGGACGGCAGCACGGAAAAGAGCGTTCTTATTGTGGGACTCGGCAACCGGGAGGTCATAGCGGATGCGCTCGGTCCCCATGTGGTTGACCAGCTTTTCATCACACGCCATATGGTAAAGGAATACGGCATGGCGGCTTACGGAACGGAAAAGGTGAACGTAGTAAGCTGCATGGAGCCCGGTGTGACCGGCAGAACCGGTATGGAAGCGGCGGAAATCATAAAAGGCGTGGTGGAGCAGACAAAGCCTGACATGATGGTGGTAGTGGATGCCCTGGCGGCAAGGAATGTCAGGAGATTAAACCGCACCATCCAGATTACGGACACGGGTATTCATCCCGGTTCCGGCGTGGGCAACCATCGTAATGCCCTGACGGAAGAAAGCATGGGTATTCCGGTCATTGCCATCGGGATTCCCACGGTTGTGGATGCGGCGACCATTGTCTTAGATGCACTGGAAAAAATGCTTTCGGAGGAAAGCGAGGCGGACAGGCGGAATTACCTTTCCGAGTGCCGGAATGCCTTTGCGGAGCTTCATAACATGTACGTTACCAGCAAGGACATCGATGCCGTCATAAAGCAGGTGAGCTTCATGGTGGCGGAGGGCATAAACATGGCTCTGGAGAGAGAAAAGTAAGAGGAAGTGTCCAATGCACAGGTAATACGGGCATGTAATCCCTCTTCCCCGCATATAATACCTATGGCTCTGCCGGGGAAGATGAGTCTTGCCGGGACTGACTGTTCTGCGGCAGGCAAGGCAAAGCTGGTTCGGGAGGGATGCTTTTGGCTTTCAGGAAAGAAGCGGGATACCGGAAAATATTGTCCTGTATGGGGCTGCTTTTGGTACTTGCCGTGATAGGCGGCAGCAAGGGAGGCATGTATTTTTATCTGCCTCTTTTTGTGTACGGAGCCGAAGAAAAGGAAGTGCAGAAACAGGAAGAAAGGGAAACACAGCCCGCAGAGGTGATTTATTATATAGAAGCTTCCGGGGGAGAGGGCAGTGAGCCGGAGCAGGAAGAAAAAGAACATTTAAGCGCTTCCGGGGAGGTTTCCGGACAGCTTACGGAGGCGGATGCGTCCATGGAAGAATTGCTGCTTTCGGAAAACAGTGCGGGCATTTTTATACCGCCGCAAAAACAGGTGCAGTATGATTTTGACCGCTATGCTGACTATGAAACCCTGCTAAACAGCTTTTACACCATTGATGCCAATGCACTGGCAGGCAATGATTTATTTGACATAAACGATCTGCTGAACCGGGATATGAGTATGGAAAAGGATGCTTCCGCTCCGCAGATTCTGATTTACCACACCCATTCTAAGGAAGCCTTTGCGGACTCCGTGCCGGGGGAGAGAAGCGATACCATTGTGGGCGTGGGGGATGAACTTACCAGGATACTGACGGAGGATTACGGCTACAACGTGCTGCACCATACGGCACAGTACGATACCGTAAGGGACGAGGCGTATGGCAATTCCCTGCCGGAAATTACAAGGATATTGGAGGAAAATCCGTCCATTCAGGTGGTGATTGACCTGCATAGGGATGCAGGCGGTGCGGACCGGGCAACCACGGTGGAAGTGAACGGGAAAAAGACGGCAAGATTCATGTTTTTTAACGGCATATCCAGGAGCCGGAAAAACGGAGATATAGCGTATTTATATAATCCGAATTTAAAGGGCAATCTGGCATTTTCCTTTCAGATGCAGGCATTTGCCGGGGAGTATTATCCGGGACTGACCCGCAGGATTTACATAAAGCAGTACCGCTTCAACATGCACCTTAAGGAAAGAACTCTCTTGATCGAACTGGGGGATGAGAACAATACCGTGCAGGAAGCAAAAAATGCCTGCTATCCGATAGCACATCTGTTAGACCTTGTGCTATCGGGGCAGACACCCTGAAAGGCATATGTATAAACCTGCGAAGAAGAAAACTCAGGCGTTGGCTTCCACCATACGGTAGCCGACGCCGATTTCTGTGAAAATAAACTCGGGTTGTGCCGGGTTTTTCTCGATTTTGCGGCGGATATTCGCCATATTCACACGGAGTATCTGGTTATTGGAGTCCACGTAAGGACCCCATATCTGTTCCATGATATAGGAATAGGTAAGTACCTTGCCTGCGTTTTTGGAAAGCAGGGACAAGAGCTTAAATTCTATCTGGGTCAGATGAACCGCCTCTCCCTTTAAGGTCACCACATGTTTTTCGTAGTCGATGGTCAAATCCCCCGCATGGTACTGCATGGTGGAAGGAGAAGCGGCGATGGCAGCGTGCCGCAGGGAAGTGCGGATACGGGCAAGAAGCTCCGAGCTGCCAAAGGGCTTTGTGATGTAATCGTCCGCTCCGAGGTCAAGTGCCTGTACCTTATCCTGTTCCTTGCTGCGGGCGGAAATGACAATAATCGGAACCGTCGTCCAGATACGCAGCTTGGCAATGACATCCACACCGTCCATATCGGGCAGACCTAAGTCCAAAAGAATGATTTCCGGACAAACGGAAGCAGCCAGGGACAGACCGGCTTCTCCGGTTACGGCGGAAACCACCCGGTAAGAGGCGGACTCCAAAATAGATGTAATATAATGACAGATGTTCTTTTCATCTTCGATAAGAAGAATGGTTGTCTTATGATTCAATTTTAATTTCCCCCTTTGGAAGAACAAAACAGAAGACTGCTCCGTTCTCATGATTTTTACAATATATTTCCCCATGATGGGCACGGACAATGGTCTTGCAGATGGATAAGCCGATACCCATGCCGCGTCTGCTGTCATAGGAATTCATGCCGCTGACGTCCCCACCATCAAAAAGGGTGGGGAGTTTTTGCGGGTCGATGCCCTTACCGTAGTCCTTGATACAGAAGGAAACCTTGTTTTCGGTAACGGAAACGGTAAAATCTATGGGCTCATTTGTCTCGGAATGGACAATGGCATTTTCAATCAGATTGATGATAACCTGTTCGATAAGAACGGGGTCCATGGGAATAAAGAGCATTTCTTCCGGTACGGAAGCATGAATCTTTACATCGGGAAAGCGCTTTTTTACACGCTCTAAGGCTTCGGAAACCACTTCCTCCACGGGCTCGGGGCGTGTGTTGATTAACAGGTTGTCGCCCTGGATTCTGGTAACGGTGAGCAGATTTTCCACTAAGTTAAGAAGCCAGTTGGCATCGGACTGAATGGAGAAAATCAGCTCCTTTTTTTCAGCATCCGCCATGACGTCCGCCTGCTCTAAATACAGGGAACTGTTGCCTATGATACCTGTTAAGGGGGTGCGCAGATCGTGGGAAACGGCACGCAGCAGGTTGGCGCGCATCTTCTCTAACTCTGCCGTACGCAGCAGGGCTTCCCGCTCCATAATTACCTTCTGCTGTTTACGGAGCTGGGCCGTCAGAGTACAGGAAAGCAGGTTGATGACCAACATGCAGGAGAAAATGAGCGGATAGCCGGAGAGCGTAAAATTCAGTTTGTGATAAGGGTAGGTAAACGCATAGTTGATAAAAACAACACAGACAAGAGAACTGACGATGCTGTATACATAACCGTTGGTATGCATGGCAATGAGAATGAGTGCCATGGAATACACAAGATAAATGACGCCGTGGCTGCCGTCACTATTGGGCAGAAGGCGGTAAATGACAACGGAAACCGCTGTAAAGAGCAGCAGTATACCGAGGGTGATCAGGATATTCGTTGGTACATTATGGTCTTTCATATAGGCATAGGGAGAAGCCTGCATCTTTTTCTTTTTTTCGAACATGGATAGTACCTTTCCAAGCGCCGCTGGCTTTTTTCTATAAGGTTCTGTAAACATAATAAATCATTATATAGGATAATGCCACCTTTGTTCAACTATATGGATATAAAGATTTTGTTAAAATTGAGAAAATTCGTGAGATATGGTAGAATAAATGATAAAATGCAGATGGAAAGGAAGTTTTTTAATGAATATCTTTTTTCTGTTTTTTTCATTCCTGCCCGCAGCGGTAAGTCTCTTTCTGCAGGTTGCCGCCGGAGCGGTCTGGCAGATTTTTATAAAAGAAGGACTGGTGAAAAACACACAGGGAAGCGTCCTGTTTTATCATATGATCGGGCTGTGCGTGTTCGTATACTGGTATTTTGCAGTACAGGGCACGGGGCTCAAAGAAACGGTAAAAAAAATAAAAGAAACCGGAAAAAATTGCAGTATTTTGACGGTCATCGGGATTTTTGTGTTAGGGATGCTTTTATGCGTCCTCGGCAACAGCATGGTGGGCGTGGAAAAGTATCTGTTCCCCACTTTAGTGGATCAGTACCAGCGCATGATGGAAAACGCCGGCATGGGGACTTCGGCTCTCACGGTGTTTGCTTCCGTAGCGGTGGCCCCCATAGGCGAGGAGCTTCTGTGCAGGGGAGTTACCCTTCACTATACGAAAAAAGTTACGCCGTCCTTCCACATTGCCAATTTTTTACAGGCACTGATATTCGGACTGGTTCATTTTAATATTATTCAGGGACTGTACGCCTTTGTCATCGGGCTGTTTTTAGGCTGTGTGAGAGAAAAGTACGACTCCCTTCTGCCGGCGATATTTCTTCATTTTGCGGTGAATGCCTCTTCCCTGTTTTTACTGGGAGGGCTGCTTAACCGGATACCGGATACCCCGGTTTCCTGGGCTGTCTGCTTTGTGCTTTCACTGGCGGCAGCTGTGTTGGATATTCATAAATTCTTAAGATGACATTCCACTGTGCCTGATATAAAATAAAGAAGAATTCAGAAAACAGGTACTTTTTTTGGAAGACACACTTTTGAAAGGATGGAAATAAAGTGAAAAGAAATTATGCGAAAAGAATTACGGCGGGCATTTTAAGCGCCGTGCTGGCAGTAGGAATGACGGGCTGCGGAAAGACGGCCGCAAGCGACGGCAGCAGTACAAATGAGAGTACACCGGCGGGCAATAAGGACGGTTACGTTTATCAGGCAGAGTGGCTTTCCACAGACGGTTCCGAAGAAGGCAGCAGTTACAGCTGTATTTCCGTAAAGGACGATGTACTGTACTTTGTCCGCAACATCTATACGGATAACGGTGCCAAAAGGGAATTCTGTAAAATTGATTTAAACGGTGCTGATGCGAAAGCAGAGACATTACTTACTCTTTCCGAGTACTCTTACGGCACGGATGCTACTGTGGACGGTGTGGAGACTTCAGATGGCACGGAAGGCAGCCAGCCGGCAGGTGATGCAGCTGCGGATACGGCTGCAGAGGATGTGGAGGAAGCAGCCGGCACAGAGGAGCAGACTTTAGATGGCACTTCCGGGACGGCTGATACAGTAGAGGATGTGAGTGTGGCAGTGGCACTTGACAAGGACACGCTTGTCACGGTGTCCAGTATTGCTCCCAATATCCAGCCGGACTTTGAGGATCCCAATTTCGATTACGACAAGTATTACAAAGAAGTACAGGACAATACTGTCACGACCATGAAGAAAATGTCCATGGACGGTACGGTAATAAAAGAAGAAGATGTTACGGAAGTCTTAGAGGGACAGTATCTGCAGTATGCCCTTTCCGATGCTTCCGGAAACCTTTATCTGTCGAGCGGTGACGGCACCATCTTTGTATTTGATTCCGAGTTAAATCTTACGGATACCGTCAAGGTAGAAAGCAACGACGATTACAGCAGCATGAATGCCATGGGTGTGACAGAGGACGGCAGGATTGCCATCCTAAAAAACACGGACAGCGACATGGGACTCTGCATGTACGATGCGGAAAAGAAGGCTTTCGGAGAACCCATGGAAGGCCTTCCTTCCAACATGTGGAACAGCGGCATCAGCTTTACGGAGGACGGTTCCGTACTGCTTAACAATTCCGAAGGCGCGTACCTTTATGATATGGAGAGCCGGACGGCAACCCAGATTGTAAAGTGGATGGACTGCGATCTGACTCCAGACTATGTAAGAAATATTTATGCCATGTCAGACGGCAATTTTGTGGTGTTTTACGAGGACTGGAATACCAATGAGAGTGATATTATCGTATTGAAGAAGGTTGCGGCAGCGGATGTGGTACAGAAGCAGGTAGTTACCGTAGGTGTTCTGTATTCCAGCCAGAAGCTGCAGGCAGACATTGTGGAATTTAACAAAAACAGCGACAAATACCGTGTGGAATTAAAAGATTATACTTCCAATATCGAATACACCACAGAGGATGACTACCAGAAGAATTACCAGAATGCCGTAACACAGATGAACAACGATATTGTGTCCGGAAAACTGGATATGTTCGCAGCCGATTCCGTGGATATTGAAAATTTAATCAGCAAGGGAGCGGTAGAAGATTTAAACTCCTATCTGGAAGCTTCCACGCAGATAAAGAAGAGCGATTTAATGGAAAATATCATCAATGCCATTGAAGAGTCAGGTGTGCTGTACTGTGTTCCCACAAGCTTTTCCATCAATACGCTGGTCGGCAGAACCGAAGATGTAGGCGAAAAGTCCGGTTGGACCATGGCGGATGTGAAGGCGCTCTGCGATAAGTATCCGGATGCTTCCCTGTTTGCCAATGCCACCAGGGGCACGGTACTGAATGCACTTTTAAGCTATGATTTTGATTCCTATGTGGACTGGGAAAACGGCGTCTGCCATTTTGACCAGGAGGAATTCAAGCAGTTACTGGAAATGGTAGCCAAGTATCCTTCCGATGATGAGTTCGACTGGGAAAAGGACTATGTGGCAGAGCCCAAGGCTTTCCGCAATCATACTGCGCTGCTGGGTACCATGTATATTTCCGAAGTGACGGACTATCAGGTAGAAGAGAAGCTCTTTGATGCACCCATTACCGCCATCGGTTATCCGACGGACGGCTCAAGAAGCGGTGTGGCGGCAAGTATTTCCGGCGGTGTCTGCATCAATACCGCATCCAAAAATAAGGATGCCTGCTGGGAATTCATTGAGTACACTCTGGTGAACAACAAGATAGATTCCATTTTTATGAACGGCTTCCCTGTCCGCAAGGCGGATTTCGATGCCCTGATTGAAAAGAAGCTGGCAGAAAAGGATTCTTCCTACGGCTATTCCTGGGATGACGTGGAAATCACCGTGGAAGGAACGACGCAGGAAGACGTGGATAAATTAAAAGACCTCATCAGCAGAGTAGACGGAATTTCCGTAAACCAGCAGGACAGCAACCTGATGAACATTATCACGGAAGAAGCAGAGGCTTACTTCACAGGACAGAAATCCCTGGATGATGTTACAAGTATTATACAAAGCCGTGCTACCATCTACGTAAACGAAAACAAATAACTAAATGTAATTTTAGCAGGAGGGGCTTATGAAAGCCTTCAGGAAAAAGCAGAAAGACGAAGCGCAGCTTGCCATGGCAAAACGCGGCAGGGCTGAACGGAAAAAAGAGAAATCCAGCAAATGGATGAAAAGACAGAAGATAGGCTCGGGGGTATATCTTGCCCCCAGCCTTATAGGCGTATTATTATTTTACATACTGCCGTTTTTTGTGGTTATCTTTTATTCGGTAGTGGATAATCCCATAAGCCGTCAGTTTGTGGGACTGGAAAACTTCACAAAGGTGGCAAAGAACGTGGCGTTCCAGACAGCGGTAAAGAATACGGCTACGTTCTCCGCTATAGCGGTGCCGTTAGCGGTGGTGCTTTCCCTGATACTTGCCATGGTGCTGGATCTGAAGCTGCCGTTCCGTTCCCAGTTCCGTACCTTTTTCTTAAGCCCTATGATGGTGCCGGTTGCCTCCATCGTTTTAATCTGGCAGGTACTGTTCCATTACAACGGTGCGGTCAATGATGTGCTGCAGGCAGTCGGCATCGGCAAGATTGACTGGATGAAATCCCAGTACGCACAGATAGTTGTCATTATCCTGTTTTTATGGAAAAACTTAGGTTACAACATGATTTTGTTCATGGCGGCTCTGGCAAGTATTCCCAGAGAGCTGATCGAAGTGGCAGAGCTTGAAAGCGCCAACCGGTGGCAGATTTTCTTCCACATTAAAATAAGGTATCTTTCCTCCACCATTTTATTTGTAACGATTATGTCCCTCATCAACTCCTTCAAGGTGTTCAGAGAGGTTTACTTACTTACGGGAGACCACCCGTACGACTCCATATACATGCTGCAGCATTTCATGAACAATGCCTTTGCATCTCTTGATTACCAGAGGCTTTCCGCAGCAGCAATTCTCATGGCGGCGGTCATGATTGTGATTATCGGAATCTTATTCCTGGTTGAAAATTACTTCGGAAAGGATGTGGAAGGATGAGTGAAGAAAAAATGCCTTCTCTTACACCCTTGGAGATTAAGGCGAAGAAAAGGTCGAAACGGAAAAAAGCTGTTTACAAATTCCGGATTGGCATTGCAACCATAGTGGCAGCATTTTTTGCAATTTTGTTTTTAATGCCCATTGTACTGACCATAACGAACTCCTTTATGTCCTCCTCGGAGATTTCCGCGAACTACGGCTCCGTATTTGCCACCAACGACAAGGGCGGCAAGGTTTACATATCGGAAAAGGTCAACTTAAAATTCATACCGGATATGGTTTCCTTCAGTCAGTACGCAACGGTGCTGTTCAAGAGCCCGGAGTACCTTTTGAAGTTCTGGAACTCCGTAATACTGGTGGGTCCCATTGTATTCTTCCAGCTGTTTGTGGCGTGCCTGGCCTCGTATGGTTTTACCAGGTACCGGGGGCGCATCCGGGAGATTATCTTTTTCTCCTACATCATACTGATGCTGATGCCCTATCAGGTAACGCTGGTGCCCAACTACTTAGTGTCCAACTGGCTGAATATTGTAAATACCTATTGGGCTATCTGGCTGCCGGGTATCCTTTCTCCCTTTGCCGTGTTCCTGCTGACCAAGTACATGCGCAGGATTCCGGTATCGGTGATGGAGGCGGCGCAGATTGACGGAGCGGGAGAATGGCAGATATTCCGGAGAATATGCCTGCCGCTTTGTAAAGGATGTATCTGTTCTGCAGCAATTTTAGTGTTTATTGACTATTGGAATATGGTAGAGCAGCCGCTGATTTTACTTTCCGATGCGGAGACGCATCCCTTATCCGTATTCTTAAGCAAGATTAATTCCGGGGAAATCGGTCTTGCCTTTGCCGTGGCAACGATTTACATGATTCCCAGCTTGTTAGTATTTTTATATGGCGAAGAGTATCTGGTAGACGGTATTACCTACCAGGGCGGAATAAAAGGTTAAACCAAGGAGGATTTACCATGAACGAAAAAGCAGGAAAGAGAAGAGACTGGGTAAAAAATGCAGCGATTGTATTCCTGACAATTATGCTGATACTGACATTCTTTTCCAACACCATTATGAACTATTCTCTGCCGGAGGTCGCTATCCAGTACATCCAGTCCGGCACCATTACCTCGAAGGTACGCGGTACCGGTACGGTGCAGAGCAGCTCCCTTTATAATGTAAAGGTAACGGAGAGCCGTAAGGTAACCAGCGTAGCGGTCAAGGTAGGAGATACCGTTGCGGAGGGCGATGTGATCTGCTATCTGGATGAAAAAGAAAGCACCGAGCTGCAGGCGGCAAAAGATGCCCTGAAGGCAGCACAGGTAGCCTACGATACCGCATTGTTATCCGGCAGTCTGACAGCTTCCCAGATGCAGAACGGCGGCAAGAATTTCTCCGTGGATAAGTATAAAAAACAGTTAATCAACGCACAGAACGCGATTACGGCGGCACAGCAGGAAATCGATGCGTACCAGCCGGATTACGATGCGATAAAGAAAGCCAACGACGATGCCCAGGCCGCCCTTACCACTGCCAACAACAACGTAGCCAATATCGAAGCATGGATGGGTTATCAGGATACCATCAGCAGCGGTAACGGGGCAGCCAAGGACAAACTCCGGAAGCAGTATACGGAAGCCAAGCAGTTAGCACTGGCTGCACAGAACAATGCCAATGTGGCAAGCGCCGCTCTGGCACAGGCGGATGCCAGCATGAAGGTGCTTACCGATAAGCTGGAAGCGGCAAAGGCAAGTGCGACCGAACTGGCAACCGACATCGGTGCCAACTTAAACTTAAACACCCTGTATGAAGCAGTGGTTACCGCACAGAACAATGTGGATGAGCTCACCAAGAATTCCCAGAGCACAACCATTACCGCAGATATAGCAGGAACCATTACCTCTGTTTCCGTAACCGCAGGCGAGCAGACATCTCCCGATACCCCCG
>OKSL01000342.1_pt1 | contig 33216 bp, 28 predicted proteins | sample 1606251 | NCBI WGS metagenome assembly OKSL01 (sample SAMEA3879543, study PRJEB24766) | human gut metagenome | biome: human-associated habitat; feature: feces | place: USA | collected 1985/1987 | reverse complement strand
GAATAATCTCATCTAATTTTTCACTCGCCCCTTCGTTGAGAAGACTTGTATTAACTAAACAACAAGATTATGAAGAAGAATTTATTTTATTTGTTTGCATTGATTTGTTCAATGAGTTTGTTCACGGCTTGTAGTGATGATGATGATCCTGTTTATCCAATAGAAGAAGAACTGGCGGGTACATATAAAGGTGAATTGGGTATTTCTGTGAATAATACCTCTCTTGGTCCTGGAATAGTTCAAAAGGTGTATATATCAAAATCTGCATCTGGTAACAACCAAGTAAAACTGGAACTGAAGAATTTTAGCTTTGGTGATTTTAATCTCGGTGACATTCAAGTTGATCCTTGTGCTGTGAAAGAGCAAAATGGTACTTATACTTTTACAGGAAGTCAGACTCTGAATTTAGATGCGCCCATTGGTTCTTGTCCTGTAACGGTTTCTGGGACAATAAAGGGTAGTAATATTTCTATTAATATCGGTGTTACTGTGGCGGCTTTGCAGCAGGAAGTTGTTGCTAAGTTTGAAGGTGTAAAGTTGAGCGGTAATGAAAGTAAAGAAGCTAAAATCACAAGCTTTGCTGTTGAAAGTGAATTACTAACAGAGCAACCTGTGATTGACGAAGCAAACACTGCAATTACTTTTAAAGTGAGTGATGCGGCTGAAGAAGATGATCTGAAAGCTTTAAAACCGGTATTTACAATTTCGGATAAGGCCACTGTTACTCCTGCAAGTGGTGTTGCGCAAGATTTCTCTAATGGTAATACTGTAACTTATACAGTGATTGCAGAAGACGGAACGACTCAGATTTATAATGTTTTCATTGCAGGACGTCAATCAGAGTTGAGATTCTCATTTGAGGAATGGGAAACTGTTGCTGGAAGCCTCTTTACACATACATATTATACACCAAAACCAACAGATTTGTTGGCTACAAGTGCGCCGGGAGCTGCTTATTTAAAACTTATGGGAATAACAGGTTTACCGGTATTCCAGACAGATGATAAAAAGGAAGGCGAATCGGCGATTAGATTGGTAACTATGGATACCAGTGCCAAGGCTAGCAGTTTGATTCCTGCCATTACAGCGGGTTCTGTATTTACCGGAAAATTCATATTAAATACAGGTGATCGTATTGCCAGTTCTAAATTTGGTATTGCTTATGATAAACAACCAATTTACTTTAGAGGGTGGTATAAGTATGCTCCGGGTGCTAAATATATTGATGGTTCTACTGCTAAAAAACCGGAGGAAGTAGTTGAGATGCCGGATAAAGTGGATGAATGTGCAATTCAAGCAGTATTGTATGAGGCTGTAGATGGAGAAGGAGCAGAAGTTACCTTGACTGGTCATGACATAAATAGTTCTGAATATCGTGTAGCAGTAGCTAAGTTGGCAGATGGTACAGCGAAAGCTGAATATACTTATTTTGATATTCCTTTCACTTATTTGTCTGGTAAGGCGTATGATGTAAGCAAAACTTATAAACTGGCAATTGTTTGTTCTTCAAGTAAAGATGGAGATACTTTTATGGGTGCTGGTGGTAGTACTTTGATTCTCGATGAATTGGAGATTATAGGTGAGTCTATAGCAGCTGAAGAATAACAGAAGGGTAATATAATACAAAAAAATGCCGGAAGTAATAATTGGATTACTTCCGGCATTTTTTTGTATTATATTGCTTTAGAATGAATATCCGAATCCTATATTCAGGTAAATAGGATACATCGCAAAAGTAATAGTATTGAAATCCTTTTTGAAGATATCATTCAATCCCCAAGTGAGGTCGGCATAAACATTCAAATGCTTAAATGCCCGCCATTCTCCACCGAGTTGTAAGCCCCATTGAAACTTTCGCAGATCATTGGAAAAATCATATGTGGCAATACTTTCTCCTGAGAACTCTACACGTGACCCTGTTTCGTCAGGTGTCCGGAGGTGACCTTCGTAAACATGTCCGGAGAAATCTCTCTCCAATGAATAAGAGAAATAAGGACCAGCTACAAGTTTCCAACGTTTACTGATTTTATAGTTGGCAAGAACTGGAATTGTGAGATAAGAGTTCTTAACTTTGGTTTTTACACCTCCAGTCCATAGGCCTTCCAATTCTCCGCCGTTGGTATTGATAATTTTCATACCATAGTTTTTAACGGTAGCTTTCGTTGTCATATTTTTATTTTCCAGACGCAAGCCTAAAGTTAATCCCCATATTTTCTTTTCATCAAACCACTTGGTTGCATTACCTTCAATAGAGATCGCCATACTGGGTATGTAACTGTCTATCTTACGTATTTCTTCAGGAAGAGGGAGAGGTGCAGTACCTCCGATACTGAATCCTGCTTTTAAAGAATATTCCCAACCACGGAGGTAAGATTGAGAGATACTTTGATTTCTGTCTTCCTGCGCTTGTACAGATATAGTTCCTGTTACAGTTAGGAATAAGAGGATAGTGATAATATTATATTTTTTCATACTTATTTTCAATTTTAAAGCTCTTCACAAACCAATTCTACTTCATCTATATAAAGCGTGCTTCCAACCGCACCTTTAAAGCGATCTCCATCTACACTGGAAGAGAATATAATGCCAAGCTTATATTTTCCGTTCTGAAGTTTCTGTTTATCCAGTTCTTTTCCATTTTTGGTTTCAAACGATAATCTGAATTCAGTCCATGTATCAGTTTCCAATGCATCTTCAGCTTTTATCTGTGCCAGATACACCAACTTGTCTGATGTCTTAGCATTAGTACCATCCAGCATGAATGAATTTTCATTAGCTTCATACATAATAGCATAAATATCAAATCTATCTTTTATACCTTCTTGTGGTTTCCCTTGATCTGTATAGACAGAACCAGCTTTATATTTATAGTAACCTCTTAGAGTTACAGGACGTTTGTAAAATTGGAAACCAAATGTTGTTGCTTTAAGAGCGCCTGTTGCTCCAGATAATGCTTTCCCTACATCGAAATTGCCGATGAACAGATTTCCTGCTGCAATGTACATTTTCACCATTGATCCGAAACTTCCGGTATCTCTGGTTTCCAATTTAACACATTTCTTTTCATATCCTCCATCTACTAATACTGTGGGATAATCTGTTTCAGAGTTTGCCATAAAGGTTAATTTATAGCCAGGATTTCCACTTGACCATTGTAGATATTCCCATGCACCATTAGAGGAAGTAGATTCTTCATAAAGTATATGGTAGGGTTCTTCTGTTGTTACCAATTTATCAAAATGGTAAGAGGTGGGTAGTGCGGGAGCTTTAAGGTTTACTTTGTAAATGGGGGTGAATTTACCATCTTCCGAAGTAACTGTAAATGTGCGCGTGTTATCATCTAGGCTAAAATTATAATAATTTCCTGTATCACCCTCTTTAACTTCGTTGGCTTTGATAGTTGCTCCTTCCGGTAGGGTGAATAATAATTCTTGTTTAGTGAGATCTGCACCGTTATTTACGTATACATTGACTGTTCTATCTTTAGCATTAATATTGGCCAGCTGCACATCTGCACCCGTACAACCATCAATGGCCGCTTCAGAATTAAGCGCTTCGTCTTGTATACAAGAAGATATGGCAAATGCCAAAAAGAAACACGAGGTTAGCGTTTTAATCTTCATTTAATTCAGTTTTTGGTTATTAATAATATAAAACTCGGGCGCAAAGTTAAGTTTCTTTTTTGAAATAGAAGACTTTGCGCACGTATTAAAAACATTTTTTCTAAATTTGTGTCCATTAAAATCAGTGAAATAATGATAACGGAAACGGAGAGAAAACGGATAATCGACCTGATACATCAGGAAGTGGTGCCGGCTATTGGGTGTACAGAGCCCATTGCTGTGGCATTGTGCGTAGCTAAAGCAACAGAAACACTGGGGACAAAGCCGGAAAAAATAAATGTGTTGCTAAGTGCTAATATTCTGAAAAACGCTATGGGAGTAGGCATTCCGGGTACCGGAATGATTGGCCTGCCCATTGCTATTGCGCTGGGGGCGTTGATCGGAAAATCGGAATATCAGTTGGAAGTGTTGAAAGACAGTACGCCTGATGTAGTGGAAGAGGGGAAACGTTTCATTGAGGAAAAGCGCACTCATATTTCGTTGAAAGAGAATATTGAAGAGAAATTATATATTGAAGTATGCTGTGAGGCCGGAGATGATAAAGCAATAGCTGTGATTGCCGGAGGACATACCACCTTTATATATATAGAACGTAACGGAGAAGTTCTATTTCAGAAACAACATACGGCAAGCTGTGAAAAAGAGGAAGAGTGCCTGGAGCTGACTTTACGTAAAGTTTATGATTTTGCTCTGAATACTCCACTGGATGAGATCAGCTTTATTCTGGAAACAGCCCGCTTGAATAAGGCGGCTGCCGAACGTTCTTTTGAAGGCAATTATGGCCATGGCCTGGGTAAGATGTTGCGTGGCACTTATGAACATAAAGTGATGGGAGATAGTGTCTTCTCACATATCTTGTCTTATACATCAGGTGCCTGTGATGCTCGTATGGCAGGGGCTATGATTCCGGTAATGAGCAATTCCGGTAGTGGAAATCAAGGTATATCTGCCACTTTGCCTGTCCTCGTCTTCGCTGAAGAAAATGATAAATCAGAAGAAGAACTGATACGTGCTCTGATGTTGAGCCATCTGACAGTAATCTACATTAAACAAAGTTTGGGACGTTTGTCTGCTTTATGCGGCTGTGTGGTTGCTGCTACAGGTTCCAGTTGTGGTATTACCTGGTTGATGGGAGGAACTTACGATCAGGTGGCTTATGCCGTTCAGAATATGATAGCCAACCTTACGGGTATGATTTGTGACGGTGCGAAGCCCAGCTGTGCGTTGAAAGTAACAACAGGTGTATCTACCGCTGTTCTTTCTGCCATCATGGCTATGGAAAACCGTTGTGTAACTTCTGTAGAAGGTATTATTGATGAAGACGTGGATCAAAGTATCCGTAATCTGACCAAGATAGGGTCGAAAGGAATGAATGAGACGGATAAATTGGTGCTGGAGATAATGACGGGGAAATAGTGATTAGTGGTGAGTGATTAGTGATTGGAAACTGTGCAGCATAATAGCGCAGCATGCTAATCACTAATCACTTACCGTTAATCACTATATTAATGATTGCATCCGCATCCCTGGTGATCGTGATCGCCGCATCCGTCACCGCAACCGTCACCACAGCTATCGCAACCGCAACTGCATCCACCGCCGCTCATCATACGAGCGATTTCAGCTAATTCTTCATTGGTTGCCGGGCGGCTTTCTATTACTTCACCTACAAAGTTCAGGTCGCAACCTGCCAAGGGGTGGTTCATATCCATTACCACTACGTCTGCCTTAATTTCTTGTACGGTTCCGTTGATACGTTGACCTTCAGAGGTCATCAAAGGCACTACGTTACCGGCTACAATACGTTCGCTATCGAACTTACCATCTACTTCAAAGATTTGTTTCGGAAGGTCGATTACATGTTCTTCGTCGAAGTCACCGTAAGCATCTGCGCAAGCGATTGTGAAATCAAACTTGTCACCTGCTTTCAGACTTTTCACCTGATCTTCGAAAGACTCTAAAGTCAGACCCAGACCGGAAATGAATTGGAAAGGGTGTTCTGCGGTGGCTTCTTCGGTGAAATCTTTTTCACCATCTTCTATAGCGTATAATTTATAAGCTACGGTAATGTACTTGTTTTCTACTGTTTCCATTGATATATTCCTACTGTTTTAAGTTAGTAATTCCTGTTTTTTCTTTTTGGAAGGGACAAAGATACGAATAATTTAGTTGGCGAATGAGTAAGCTCTTGTAATTTTCAGATTATTAAATGCTTCGAATTCTCTTGAATAATTCCTGTTCATGGTAGCGAATTACTCAGATTTGCCTTGAATAAGTGATAAAATAAGATTTTAATGCGGGGTTTTCTTACGATTAATCATAATAATCTCATTTTTTTCTTCAAATTGTTTGGAGTTTATAAAAAAGCCCTTACCTTTGCAGCACGATTAACGAAAACAGTAAAGTAAATAAAGTTATGAATTTACATACATCTATTAACCTGGCAGTCCTGCATATTATTCGCGTCGTGGTCCTGGAATCAAGAGCGTGAGAAAGGTTGTGTATGTATTCGTACGTTAAGATATCAATTTAGGAGCCTTTCTCACCATATGTGAGGAAGGCTTTTTAATTAAAAGGAGATTTGAAGATGAAACACCAATTACGCAGTTCGTTCAGCACGCAAGGCCGCCGCATGGCAGGGGCTCGTGCGTTGTGGATGGCAAATGGCATGAAGAAAGAGCAATTAGGAAAACCTATTATCGCAATAGTCAACTCATTTACACAGTTTGTCCCGGGACATGTGCATCTGCACGAAATCGGACAACAGGTGAAAGCTGAGATTGAGAAGCTGGGATGCTTTGCTGCCGAATTCAACACGATTGCCATTGACGATGGTATTGCGATGGGACACGATGGAATGCTTTATTCGCTTCCTTCACGTGACATCATTGCCGACAGCGTAGAGTATATGGTGAATGCGCATAAAGCGGATGCGATGGTTTGTATCAGTAACTGCGACAAGATTACTCCGGGTATGTTGATGGCAGCAATGCGCCTTAATATCCCTACTGTATTCGTTTCAGGCGGACCGATGGAAGCCGGTGAATGGAACGGTCAGCATCTGGATTTGATCGATGCTATGATTAAATCGGCTGATGAAAGTGTAAGTGATGCCGATGTGGCTCAGATAGAACAACATGCTTGTCCTTCTTGTGGTTGTTGTTCCGGTATGTTTACCGCTAACTCAATGAACTGTCTGAACGAAGCCATCGGACTGGCATTGCCGGGTAATGGTACGATTGTGGCTACTCATGCCAATCGCACGCAACTGTTCAAGGATGCTGCCAAACTGATTGTTGAAAATGCTTATAAATATTATGAAGATGGGGATGACAGTGTGCTTCCCCGTAGCATCGCTACCCGTCAGGCTTTTCTGAATGCCATGACGCTGGATATTGCGATGGGTGGTTCTACCAACACAGTGCTTCACCTCTTGGCTGTAGCACACGAGGCAGAGGCAGATTTCAGTATGGATGACATCGATATGCTGTCACGTAAGACTCCCTGTCTGTGTAAGGTTGCCCCGAATACTCAGAAGTATCACATTCAAGACGTAAATCGTGCCGGAGGCATCATCGCTATCATGAGCGAGCTTGCCAAAGGCGGATTAGTCGATACGAACGTAAAGCGTGTAGACGGTATGACGCTGGCGGATGTAATCGACAAATACGGTATTACCAGCCCGAATGTTTGCGAAGAAGCTGTGAAGAAATATAAGAGCGCTGCTGCCGGAAAGTTCAATCTGGTACTGGGTTCGCAAGATGCCTATTATAAAGAATTGGATACTGACCGTGCCGGAGGTTGCATTCGCGATCTGGAACATGCTTATAGCAAAGACGGTGGTCTGGCAGTACTGAAAGGTAATATCGCTCAGGATGGCTGTGTAGTGAAAACGGCAGGTGTGGATGAAAGCATCTGGAAATTTACAGGTCCTGCTAAAGTGTTCGATTCACAAGACGCTGCTTGCGATGGCATCCTTGCCGGGAAAGTGGTCAGCGGTGATGTTGTGGTCATTACACACGAAGGTCCGAAAGGCGGTCCCGGTATGCAAGAAATGCTCTATCCGACTTCTTATATCAAATCGCGCCATCTGGGCAAGGAATGTGCACTGATTACGGACGGTCGTTTCAGTGGCGGTACGTCAGGATTGAGTATCGGACATATTTCTCCCGAAGCGGCTGCCGGAGGTAATATCGGTAAGATTCAGGATGGTGACATCATCGAGATTGATATTCCCGGACGTGCTATCAACGTCAAACTGACGGATGAGGAACTGGCAGCCCGCCCGATGACCCCCGTCACCCGTCAACGCGAAGTCTCAAAGAGTTTGAAGGCGTATGCCAGTATGGTAAGTTCTGCCGATAAGGGTGCAGTGAGACTGATTGATTAACCGAGAATTGACAAATGAAATAGAATTCCATTATCCATTAATAGAATGAAAGATATAATAACAGGCGCTGAAGCATTGATGCGTTCCTTGGAACATCAGGGAGTAAAGACCATTTTCGGATATCCGGGTGGCTCCATCATGCCGGTATTTGACGCTTTATACGACCATCGGAAGACATTGAATCACATCTTGGTTCGACACGAACAGGGTGCTACTCATGCCGCGCAGGGCTTTGCCCGCGTATCAGGCGAAGTAGGTGTCTGCCTGGTGACTAGTGGTCCCGGAGCGACGAATACGATAACAGGTATCGCAGATGCTATGATAGACAGTACCCCTTTGGTAGTAATTGCCGGTCAGGTAGGTACGGGATTCCTTGGGACGGATGCTTTCCAGGAAGTTGACCTGGTAGGTATTACGCAGCCTATCACGAAGTGGAGCTATCAGATTCGTAGTGCTGAAGATGTGCCTTGGGCTGTAGCCCGCGCTTTCTATGTTGCAAAAAGCGGTCGTCCCGGTCCTGTTGTATTGGACTTTGCCAAGAATGCACAAGTAGAGAAAAGTGAATATGCTCCTGCCAAGTTGGATTACATCCGTAGTTACCAGCCTGTTCCCGAAATGGATGAAGAGGCTGTGAGCCAGGCTGCTGAACTGATCAATAGCGCTGAACGTCCATTGGTATTGGTGGGACAGGGTGTTGAGTTAGGTGATGCACAACAGGAACTACGCGCTTTCATAGAAAAAGCCGGAATACCTGCCGGTTGTACACTGTTGGGACTTTCTGCTTTGCCTACTGCACATCCTTTAAATAAAGGTATGCTGGGGATGCACGGTAACTTGGGACCGAATATCAATACGAATAAGTGCGATGTACTTATCGCCGTAGGTATGCGCTTTGACGACCGTGTAACCGGAAAGTTGGATACGTATGCCAAACAGGCGAAAATCATTCATTTCGATATAGATCCTGCTGAGATAGACAAGAATGTGAAGACAGATATTGCCGTATTGGGCGATTGCAAGGAAACCCTTGCTGCCGTTACGGCACTTCTGAAACCTGCTACTCACCAAGAATGGTTGGATAGTTTCTTGCCTTACGAGAAAGTAGAGGAAGAAAAGGTGATCCGTCCTGAGTTGCATCCGGCAAGTAAATCTTTGAGTATGGGAGAAGTGATCCGTGCCGTAAGTGAGGCAACGAATCATGAAGCTGTATTGGTTACTGATGTTGGTCAGAATCAGATGATGTCTGCCCGTTACTTTAAGTATAGTAAGGAACGTAGCATTGTAACTTCCGGTGGGTTGGGTACAATGGGTTTCGGACTTCCCGCAGCAATCGGTGCAACTTTCGGACGTCCCGACCGCACTGTATGTGTATTTATGGGTGATGGTGGTCTGCAAATGAACATTCAGGAGATGGGAACCATTATGGAACAGAAGGCTCCCGTTAAGATGATCTTGCTGAATAATAACTTCCTGGGTAATGTACGCCAGTGGCAAGCGATGTTCTTCAATCGTCGCTATTCGTTCACTCCGATGCTGAATCCGGATTATATGAAGATAGCTTCTGCCTACGACATTCCTTCACGTCGTGTAATGACGCGTGAAGAACTGAAAGGTGCAATAGAGGAAATGCTTGCTACGGATGGTCCGTTCCTGTTGGAAGCCTGCGTTATGGAAGAAGGCAATGTGTTGCCGATGACACCTCCGGGTGGTTCGGTAAACCAGATGTTGTTGGAATGCTAATTTTATTCTTCGTTCTTAATTCTTAATTTAGTATGGATAAGACATTATATACGATAATCGTTCATTCGGAGAACTTCGCCGGTTTGCTGAACCAGGTAACCGCAGTGTTTACCCGTCGCCAGATCAATATCGAGAGTCTGAATGTTTCGGCTTCGTCCATCAAGGGTGTACATAAGTACACTATTACCGCATGGACGGATAAAGACACCATTGAGAAAGTGACCAAGCAAATCACCAAGAAGATAGATGTGCTTCAAGCGCACTACTTCACGGATGATGAGATCTATCAGCACGAAATTGCATTGTATAAGATAACAACCCCGATACTGGAAGAAAAACCGGAGGTATCGAAAGTAATCCGCAAGTATAATGCACGTATCGTAGAGGTGAATGCTGTGTTTGCTATCGTAGAGAAGAATGGTATGGGTGAAGAAATCACCAATCTTTATGACGAGCTGCGTGCCCTTGATTGTGTACTTCAGTTTGTTCGTTCAGGGCGTGTGGCTATCACCACGAGTTGCTTCGAGCGTGTGAACGAATACCTTGCCGACCGTGAAACGAAATATCGCTTGAAAAAAGAAAAGGAGCAAAACAATGAGTGAGAATAGTAGTAAGATAGGAAAATATCAGTTTGTAGCGGAGCCTTTTCATGTGGACTTTACCGGGCGTCTTACCATGGGCGTGTTGGGAAACCATTTGCTGAATTGCGCCGGTTTCCATGCCAGCGACCGTGGGTTCGGTATAGCCACGCTGAATGAGGACAACTACACATGGGTACTCTCCCGCCTTGCCATCGAACTGGATGAAATGCCTTATCAATATGAGGACTTTACCATCTGGACTTGGGTAGAGAATGTGTACCGCCTTTTCACAGATCGTAACTTTGCCTTGTTGGACAAAGACGGAAAGAAGATTGGTTATGCGCGTTCCGTATGGGCTATGATTAACCTCAATACCCGCAAGCCTGCTGATTTGCTGGCATTGCACGGAGGTAGCATTGTAGATTATGTGTGCGATGAACCTTGCCCTATCGAGAAACCTTCACGCATCAAAGTGACTTCTACCGAACCGGTAGCTACATTGAAAGCTAAATACAGCGATATCGACATCAACGGACACGTGAACAGTATCCGCTACATCGAACATATCATGGACTTGTTTCCGATAGAGATGTATAAGGAAAAGCGTATCCGCCGTTTTGAAATGGCTTACGTAGCTGAGAGTTATTACGGTGATGAACTTACACTCTATAAAGATGAATTGGGTGACGGAGCTTTCGATATTGAAGTGAAAAAGAATGGCAGCGAGGTGGTTTGCCGTTCAAAAGTAATATTTACAGAGAAATAATTTTATTAATCATTAGCTGGCGCAAGCCACAAATAAAAAACTAAAAAAGAAAATGGCACAATTGAATTTTGGCGGTGTTACTGAGAATGTAATGACCCGCGAAGAATTTCCTTTGGAAAAAGCACGTGAAGTTTTGAAAGATGAAACAATTGCAGTGATCGGTTATGGTGTACAAGGACCGGGACAGGCATGCAACCTGCGCGATAACGGTTTCAACGTAATCGTTGGACAGCGTCCGGGTAAGACTTATGAGAAAGCAATAGCTGACGGATGGGTACCGGGTGAAACACTGTTTGGCATTGAGGAGGCTTGTGAGAAAGGTACTATCATTATGTGCTTGTTGTCTGATGCAGCCGTAATGTCTGTATGGCCTACTATCAAACCTTACCTGACTCCGGGAAAAGCTCTTTACTTCTCTCATGGTTTCGCTATCACTTGGAGCGACCGTACAGGTGTAGTTCCTCAGAAAGATATCGACGTAATCATGGTAGCTCCTAAAGGTTCGGGTACTTCATTGCGTACTATGTTCCTCGAAGGTCGTGGTTTGAACTCTTCTTACGCTATCTATCAGGATGCTACAGGTAAAGCTATGGATCGTACCATTGCATTGGGTATCGGTATAGGTTCAGGATATTTGTTCGAAACCACTTTCCAACGTGAAGCTACTTCTGACCTGACAGGTGAGCGTGGTTCATTGATGGGAGCTATTCAGGGATTGCTGTTGGCTCAGTATGAAGTATTGCGTGAAAACGGTCATACTCCGTCAGAAGCATTCAATGAAACTGTAGAAGAATTGACTCAGTCATTAATGCCGTTGTTCGCAAAGAATGGTATGGACTGGATGTATGCTAACTGTTCAACGACTGCACAACGTGGTGCTCTGGACTGGATGACTCCGTTCCACGATGCTATCAAGCCGGTAGTACAACAGTTGTATGCAAGCGTTAAGTCTGGTAACGAGGCTCAGATTTCTATCGACAGCAATTCTCAGCCTGATTATCGTGAGAAACTGAACGAAGAGCTTCGTCAGTTGCGCGAAAGCGAAATGTGGCAGACAGCTGTTACGGTTCGTCAGTTGCGTCCGGAAAATAACTAATCCTTCTCGGAGATAAGAATAAAAATGCCCGAATGCTTGATTTCGGTGTTTCAATGTAGTATATTTGTAACCGTAATCCTGATTTAAGTTCGGGAAGAAGACAATGGGAGGAGTAACGTAAGTTGCTCCTCTCTTTTTATATAATAAGGTATGAAATTACTGAAAACGTATCCTCTTTTAGGGCAAAATACATGATGCAATCACTCAAAACACACCATCTGTTGAGGTAAAACGAATAATGTAATGGAGGTAAACGCATCATCTGTTTTGTGAAAAACAGAATGAATGGGGCTGAACTCTCTTGTTCTGTTAATCTTTCGCAAATCTGCTATTGACAATTCTCGTGTAATTCATCACATGTAATAATCGGTTCATTTTACAGTCTTATATTTAAGTGTTGGTTTGCTGTGTTTGGCCGGTATTCATAAATTAAACTTAGAAAATAATTTTAGATTACATAATTCTATAAACTAATGTCGGAAACATTTTTCTATTTTTCAGCTTTTGTATATTTATAGAATATGGGTTACATTCTGGTATATTTACAGTAGTTTAAGAATGTTAATAGAATATTCTATATTCAATAAATAGATCTGTATATACAAGTTATCTGTTAAATAAAAATAGATTACTAAAGTGATATGACCATTATTTATGATTCTATAAGAATTGTTAATTGGTTGATTTATCCTGAAAAATAGTTCTGCAGACTTGATTCATGTGACAAAATAAGTTGTATGTTTGTAACGATATCAATTTTATAACTTACGATAATATGAAACGGATTAAAAGAAACAGTTTGGTTACGGGGCTCTACGCACTGATGTTGGTAGGGATTGTAACAGGATGCGACAAGGACGTTTATAATCCAGGTAACGACGATGATGGCAAACTACCACCAAAAGAAAATTACTTTGATTTCGCTCTGAAGGGAGATGTACAGTTGAATGTAAACTATGATGCACCGGGCTATCGGGCCGTTATTGAGGTGTATGATCAGTATCCTATGGCAGATTACAAAACAAAGAAGGAGGGAGTCTCACCTGTTTTTGTGGCGTATACCGACATTAATGGAAAGTATGAAGGCAAAATGAATATTCCTACGGCTGTAAAAGAGGCATATCTCTATACAAGCCTGTTCGGTTTGTCGACTTGTGTGAAATTGGAGGCTTCGGCAAGCGGGTATACGTATGATGCTACGAAGAGTACATCAGGAACACGTGCAGCGGCTGCTAAAGGAGTCTTAAATGATAAGGTTCCATTCGAAGTAGCTGTTATGACTACGACTAATAAAAGAAGTGATAACATGTACTCATTAACTACATGGAATACGAATGGTATACCTACTTTGGATGGCTATTTGACACGACCGGATAAGGTAGGAGGAGCTAATGAAGCTATTGGTGTGGTCAGTACAAGAGTGGACAATTTTTTGGTGGCTTATAATAATGATGAAGCCAATAAAGTTGGTAGTGCTTGTGGAAATGCTAAGCTGCTAAGAAATCCTGATCAGATAAATCTAAAGATTCCTGCAGGTGGCTCTACTGTGAGTGTATCATTCATGGGTGAGGCTGCTGCATTCTTGAATTCATTTGGTTATTATTATTATCCTACAGGTCAAACTATAACTCCCGAGAGTTTCTATAAGATGAAAAAATATCTTGTTTTCCCGAATTCAAGCGGTGGAGATGAGCAAAGCACAATGACTCTGAAAACAGGGCAAACAGCAAAACTATTGTATTTTGATAAAGATGGTAATCAATCAGAAATATTCCCTGAAGGATATACTATTGGCTGGTTTTTAATTAGTAATGGCTTTGGAGGTGAAAGTTTTAATGCCCCCTATGCTAGTGGGTATGTAAACCAGTTGGATGATTTTGGATATAGTAATTCTTCTTTTTATAGTGGATATCGCAATGCCTGCATGTCTGATGATACTGGCACTGACCGTCGTTTTATATCTGTATATGATGAAAAGTCTAAAATGCGTATCATTGGTATAGAAGACTATGTGAAATCGAGTCAAGCTCCGGATGATTATAAGGATTTGCTGTTCGCTGTTACTACTTCCAAAGATTTGGGTGGTGGTGATTTGGAACCTGTGCCTCCTGTTGATCCGGATCCGGAACCTGTTGTACTTCCGTTGAAAGGAACGGTTGCTTTTGAGGATATCTGGCCGAGTGGTGGTGATTATGACTTGAATGACGTGATTGTCGAATATAACCGTGATATTACTTTTGATACAAATAACAAGGCTATTAAGGCGATAGAAACATTCAAAGCTGTTCAGCCTAAGGGGAGTGCCCAAAACGATAATTTCTTCGCTTGCCAGTACAAGCATTTGGGAAAAATGAAATTGCCTGCAGGTGTAATAGCTGAAACTGCTACCAATTCATTTGTCATTGAAACCAGTGCTAAAGCGATTGCTGAAGGTACGGTTTATCAGATTGAGCGTGATCTGACAGGCCTAAATTTATCGCAAACAGATGTAGCAAATGATTTTAATCCGTATATCATAACCAAACAATATACAACAGAAAACAGAGTTGAAGTACATTTGCCGTTAGCTGATATGACCTCTGCTGCCAACTCATCGTTGATGACAAAAGACAATGCATATTATGTAGCTGCAGATGGTTTGTATCCGTTTGCTATCAATATCCCTATTATAGGTTTTGTTCCGGTTACCGAAACAAAGAGAATCGATTTAGATGGTCAATACCCGTCATTCGGTGTTTGGGCTAAGTCTAAAGGAGAAAAAAATCAGGATTGGTATCTTCAGGATAAAGGAAAAAAATAGATTGAAATAACATAGGACTAGTTCCTTTTTAAAGTACACGGACTATATGGGATGAATGAACATATAGTCCGTGTTATTTTATGGTTTTATAATCCCTGTGTATTCCAGAAACTTGCGATAAAAAGTATGGTGGGCTAAAGTGGCGGCTTCTCCTAATATCACCAGCTTCATGCGGGCACGGGTTATGGCAACATTCATTCTTCGCAGGTCGTTGAGGAAGCCTATCTGTCCATCTTCGTTGGCACGGACAAGGCTGATGAAAATGACATCACGTTCCTGTCCCTGGAAACCATCTACAGTATTAACAGTAAGTAGACTGCGATAAGGTTTAAGTGAACCGCTTGCTTTAATCTTATTGCGAAGATACTGCACCTGGGCTTTGTAAGGGGAGATTATACCGAAATCGATCCGCTCTTCTAACACGCGTTTTCCACCGATGCGGTCGATATAAGCTTTTAATTCCTGAAGAAGTAAATCTGCTTCTGCTTTATTGATACGCCCGAATGTTTCTCCTATAAACTCTTCTTTAAAATCCATTTCAGAAGTATCTATCCAGCTGATAGGAGTGTCCCAGTCGAGAATGCCGCGGTATCGTATCTCAGGGGCGGCTTGCAGTTCTCCATTGTAAAACCATTGAGAGGGAAATTTCATGATTTCCTCGTGCATGCGGTATTGTACTTTCAATAGGGAGACGGTGCTGGGTTTATTGGCAACCACTCTTTCCATCAATGTACATTCGAGGCCTCCACGGGCAGCTTCGTAACATTTTATAGTAGGCGGAAGCTGCCAATGATCGCCTGCCAGTACTACACGGTCGGCTTTGCGAATAGCTATCCAACAGGCGGCTTCCAGGGCTTGGGCAGCTTCATCAATAAAAAGTGTACCGAAGTGACGCCCGTTCAGTATACGGTGATTGCTGCTGACAAGGGTGGAAGCTATGACATGGGCATTGTCAAAAAGATCGGCATTGATTTGTATTTCCAATTGTGTGGCACGATCACGCAGGCGACTCATACGATTGCGGGCGCTTTCACGTTCCTCATAACTGCCCCGATGCTTGCCACCTATTTCACGCATGGCTTTACGGATACTCCATAGTTCAGAATAGGCCGGATGCCCTTCGAAGCGGCGCTCATAAGTGAATGAAAGCATTTTGTCGTTTACCCGGGTGGGATTGCCAATGCGCAGGACATTCACACCACGATCTACGAGCTTTTCACAGATCCAGTCGACGGCAGTATTACTTTGGGCGCAAACCAGCACTTGAGGTTCGCGGTGCAATGTTTCATAGATAGCTTCTACGAGAGTAGTTGTTTTTCCTGTTCCCGGAGGCCCGTGTACAATAGAAACATCACGGGAGTTCAATACTTTGTTCACTGCATTTTCCTGTGTAGAGTTCAGCCAGGGGAAACGGACGGGGTAGAGTTCACGGAATCCGGGTTTTAAAGTTCCCAACATAATATCTCTTAATTCTGCCAATCGATTGCCCTTAGCGCGAATTACATCGGAGAGTGCTTCGAACATAGTGCGGTAGGATGTTTCATCAAAATAAAGCTGCACTCCGAGGTTTTCGGCAGATTGCACTTCCAGTATAGCACCTGCACCGGGCATTGCAACAACCATACGTGTTTCGTTGGCATAGCTGATAGTACCAATGGAATTGAAATATGTGATCTTTTCGTCGTATCCTTTACGGAAAAAACAGACGGGACGCCCGAATTCAAAATTATGTTCTATATCAGTATCTTCCGTATGTGTAATTTCTATTACTAATTGATTCAGTGAATTGTAGTAACTTCGTCCGGGAGTGGCAGGATACCAACAGAGTCCCCGTTTTACCTTACGGGCGATGCCCATGGTTTCAGTCTGTCTTTTGAATTCTTCCTTTTCGAATTCATATTCCATGCACAGGAGCAGTTCTTGTCGCTGAAGATGGTCTGTTGGAGAAAGGAGGTTATTGCTCATATAAACTAATGATGAATAATGATAAATGATAATTTAACGGCGAGTGAAAGGCTGAAGTATTTCAAATTCTCCTCCTCCTGGGAATTGCTCTCCCCCGATAACGGAGGAGTCGGAGGGGGTGGAGTACCCGTAGGGGGAGGTGGTAGGTAAAACAATAAAATACCTATGAATAATAAAATTAAGGAATTTCTTTCTCACCTACCACCCCGCCCGTTGGGCACCCCTCCTCCAACTGGAGGAGGGGAATTGAGATAGTCAGAATGTCAATAGCTTCGCTGCCAAATTATCATTTATCGCATAGTTTTTTCGCAAAGGTAATCATTCTTCGCTTTTGCACGAAGAAAAGCTTTAATTTGTTAAACCTTTAATGATTTTAGTTTGTTTATTATATTAATTTGTAATCTTTACAATATTGGAAAACTAAAAATAAATGTGATTATGGTGTATGACGTAACTATGTTAAAGGCCTTTTATGCTTCTTATAAGGGGAAAATGGAACACGTGCGGGCTATACTGCAACGTCCGCTGACATTAGCAGAAAAGATTTTGTACACTCATCTGTTTGATGAGAAGGGGGTAAAAGACTACAAGCGGGGAGAAGATTATGTAAACTTCCGCCCTGACCGTGTAGCAATGCAGGATGCAACCGCCCAAATGGCATTGCTGCAATTTATGAATGCAGGTCGCGAACAAGTTGCCGTACCTTCGACAGTACATTGCGACCATCTGATACAGGCCTATAGAGGAGCCCGGGAAGATATTGCCACTGCTACCAAGACAAACGAAGAAGTATACGATTTTTTGCGTGACGTTTCTTCCCGATACGGTATCGGCTTCTGGCAACCGGGTGCGGGTATCATTCATCAGGTGGTATTGGAAAATTATGCCTTCCCTGGTGGAATGATGGTAGGTACGGATTCGCATACGCCCAATGCAGGTGGTCTGGGTATGGTTGCCATCGGCGTTGGTGGTGCCGATGCAGTAGATGTGATGACTGGTATGGAATGGGAATTGAAAATGCCCCGCTTGATTGGTGTACATCTGAAAGGTGAACTAAGCGGTTGGGCAGCTCCAAAAGATGTGATTCTGAAGTTGGCAGGTATTCTGACGGTTAAAGGTGGCACAAATGCAATCATTGAATATTTTGGACCGGGCACGGCTTCTTTGTCCGCTACCGGTAAGGCGACTATTTGTAATATGGGTGCCGAAGTCGGTGCCACTACGTCACTTTTCCCTTATGATGATCGTATGGCTACTTATCTGAAAGCTACAGGAAGAGAAGAAGTGGCAGAAATGGCTGATTCTGTGGCGGGTGATCTTCGTGCAGATGCCGACATCATGATTGCCCCGGAGAAGTATTACGACCGGGTAATTGAGATTGATCTTTCAAGGCTGGAACCTTATATTAATGGTCCTTTTACTCCCGATGCCGCTACGCCTATTTCTGAATTTGCAGAAAAAGTATTGGTTAACGGTTATCCGCGCAAGATGGAAGTCGGATTGATAGGTTCATGCACCAACTCGTCTTATCAGGATTTAAGTCGTGCCGTTTCCCTGGCCCGCCAGGTTGAAGAGAAGCACCTGAAAGTAGCCGCTCCCCTGATTGTGAACCCCGGTTCCGAACGGATACGGGCTACAGCAGAGCGGGATGGTATGATAGGAACTTTTGAAAAAGTCGGTGCTACAATTATGGCAAACGCCTGCGGTCCCTGTATTGGTCAGTGGAAACGTGAGACAGATAACCCTACTCGCAAGAATTCTATCGTAACCTCTTTCAACCGTAATTTTGCCAAACGTGCAGACGGTAATCCGAATACGTACGCCTTTGTCGCTTCCCCCGAATTGACGATGGCACTGACGATTGCCGGAGACCTTTGTTTCAATCCGCTGACAGATGTATTGGTGAATCGTGAAGGTGAAAAGGTAAAACTCTCTGAGCCTGTGGGTGAAGAATTGCCACCGAAAGGATTTGCCGAAGGTAGCGAAGGGTATATAGCCCCCAGCAGTAAAAAGGTGGAAATCAATGTGAATCCCCATTCGCAACGGCTTCAATTGCTACAACCATTCCCTGCCTGGGAAGGGACCGACTTACTTAATATGCCGTTGCTGATTAAGGCACAGGGTAAATGTACTACAGACCATATTTCAATGGCGGGTCCGTGGCTTCGTTTCCGTGGACATCTGGAGAATATCTCAGACAATATGCTGATGGGTGCTGTAAATGCTTTCAATGGAGAAACTAACAGTGTCTGGAATCGTTTGACTAATACGTACGGTCCGGTTTCCGGTACGGCAAAGATGTATAAGTCCGAAGAAATTTCTTCCATTGTAGTAGCCGAAGAAAACTATGGTGAAGGTTCCAGTCGTGAACATGCCGCTATGGAGCCCCGTTTCCTGAATGTTCGTGTGATCCTGGCAAAGAGTTTTGCCCGTATACATGAAACGAATCTAAAGAAACAAGGTATGCTGGCATTGACCTTTGTGGATAAAGCCGATTATGATAAGATTCAGGAACATGATTTAATTTCGGTAATCGGGTTGATGGACTTTGCTCCCGGCCGTAATCTTAAGATTATCCTTCACCACGAAGATGGTACGAAGGATAGCTTCGAAGCTCAACATACGTATAACGAACAGCAGATAGGCTGGTTCCGTGCCGGTTCTGCTCTTAATGCAAGATAGAAAGATGGATAAAATTACAGTACCTTTTATTACAGGTGATGGGGTAGGAGTTGAAATAACTCCTTCTATGCAAGCTATTGTGAATGCTGCCGTGCAGAAAGCATATAGTGGACAACGGCAAATTGAATGGATGGAAGTGTGGGCAGGCGAACGGGCTTTTGAAAAATGTGGCCTGTGGTTGCCTGATGAAACGATGGAAGCTTTCCGTGATTACAAGGTAGGTATCAAAGGGCCGCTGACGACCCCTGTCGGTGGTGGTATCCGTTCACTGAACGTGGCATTGCGCCAGACATTGGACTTGTATGTATGCCTGCGGCCGGTTCGTTGGTATCAGGGTATTCACTCTCCGGTTCGTCATCCGGAGAAGGTGAACATGTGTGTATTCCGTGAAAATACGGAAGATATTTATGCGGGTATTGAGTGGGGAGCCGGTACACCGGAGGCTGAAAAGTTCTATAAGTTTCTGCACGATGAGATGGGGGTGAAGAAAGTACGGTTCCCCAAGACATCTTCTTTCGGTGTGAAACCTGTTTCAAAAGAAGGAACGGAACGATTGGTGCGTGCTGCCTGCCGGTATGCACTTGAGAATAATCTGCCTTCCGTGACATTGGTACACAAAGGAAATATAATGAAGTTTACCGAAGGAGGTTTCAAAAAGTGGGGCTATGAGTTGGCTGAACGTGAGTTTGGAGAAGCTCTGGCTGATGGAAGGTTGGTGATAAAAGATTGTATTGCGGATGCTTTCCTGCAAAATACATTATTGATTCCTGAAGAATACTCTGTGATTGCTACTCTTAATCTGAATGGAGATTATGTTTCCGATCAGTTGGCTGCCATGGTGGGCGGTATCGGTATTGCTCCCGGAGCAAATATTAACTACCAGACCGGACATGCCATCTTTGAAGCCACCCATGGTACAGCACCGAATATTGCAGGCAAAGATATTGTGAATCCCTGTTCTATCATTCTGTCTGCCGTAATGATGCTCGAATACTTTGATTGGAAAGAATCTGCTTCCTTGATAGAACATGCCTTGGAACAAAGTTTCCTTGATGCCCGTGCTACCGCCGACCTGGCGCGCTTCATGCCCGGTGGCGTCTCGTTGTCTACTTCTGCCTTTACTCGGGAGATAGTGGAAAGAATTGAAAAATAATACTAACGATTAAAACGATACGAAAATGAAGAAGGAATATTTAGTTTATAAGCTTTCCGAGGATATGAAGGAAGCGGTTCGGATTGATACCGAATTATTCTCCAAATTTGATGTAAAGCGTGGTTTGCGCAATGAAGACGGCACGGGTGTTTTGGTTGGACTCACCAGAATTGGTAATGTAGTGGGGTATGAACGTGTTCCGGGCGGCGGCTTGAAACCTATCCCGGGTAAGCTGTTCTATCGTGGTTATGATGTAGAAGATATTGTACATGCTTTTGTTAAAGAGAAACGTTTCGGATTTGAAGAAGTGGCTTATCTGTTACTGTCCGGTAATTTGCCCGATAAGGAAGAGTTGGCTTCTTTTCGTGAACTGATTAATGATAATATGCCGTTGGAGCAGAAGACTAAGATGAATATTATCGAACTGGAAGGGAATAATATTATGAATATCCTGGCACGCAGTGTACTTGAGATGTATCGTTTTGACCCTGCTGCCGATGATACTTCCCGCGACAACCTGATGCGCCAGAGCATAGAATTGATTTCTAAGTTCCCGACCATTATTGCTTATGCATATAATATGTTGCGCCATGCCACTTTCGGTCGTTCATTGCATATTCGCCATCCGCAGGAAAATCTTTCTATTGCCGAAAATTTCCTTTATATGCTGAAACGTAATTATACACAACTGGATGCTCGTACGCTCGACCTTTTGTTGGTGCTTCAGGCAGAACATGGAGGAGGTAATAACTCCACTTTCACAGTCCGCGTTACTTCTTCTACCGGAACGGATACATACTCATCCATTGCCGCAGGTATCGGTTCGTTGAAAGGCCCGCTTCATGGCGGTGCAAATATTCAGGTGGCTGATATGTTCCATCATTTACAGGAGAATATTCAGGACTGGACAAGTGTGGATGAGATCGACACTTATTTTACCCGTATGCTGAATAAGGAAGTTTATAATAAGACCGGATTAATTTATGGTATCGGACATGCTGTTTATACGATTTCTGATCCACGTGCTATCTTACTGAAAGAACTGGCTCGTGATCTTGCCCGGGAAAAAGGGAAAGAGCGTGAGTTTGCTTTCCTTGAGCTCTTGGAAGAACGTGCTATCGAAACTTTCGGTCGCGTAAAGAACAATGGGAAAACGGTATCGAGTAACGTTGATTTCTATTCCGGCTTTGTTTATGAAATGATTGGATTACCGCAGGAAATTTTTACACCGTTGTTTGCTATGGCTCGTATTGTCGGTTGGTGTGCACACCGTAATGAAGAATTGAACTTTGAAGGTAAGCGTATCATTCGTCCGGCATACAAAAATGTACTCGAAGATACGACTTATGTACCTATCAAGAAGCGATAAATAGGAGTAAAACGGGATGGAAAGGAATCAAATGCTGAGTAATACTATCTTAATTCTCCTCCTCTCGGGAGGAGGAGTACCCGAAGGGGGAGGTGGTAGGTAAGAAAAGAAGTCCTTAGGTATATGATTCATCGGTATTTCTTGCTTTACCTACCACCCCGCCCTCTGGGCACCCCTCCTCCGATGGATGAGGGGAATTGAGATACTCTATTTACTTAATATTGGAATTATCATTTAATTCATAACCCATCAGTAATGAGACCGTTTTTTCTAAACTGTTTGTTCTGATTTATTGATTCTAAAAGCGATTTTGTAACTAGTTGACTATTAGAGGTGTATAATAACCCTATCTCAGTATGCGACTGAGGTACCCTAAGTATCATACTGAGATACCCTAAGTATGGGACTGAGATACCCTAAATATACGACTATGTCTCATCCTGTTTCATTTTGTAAGTAACTTTGTACTTATTTCTGACGTAAATTGCGAACTTATCACTTTGATTTAAAGTTCATTGTTTTTTAAATAATTCGCTAACGTCTTTGTAAACTAATTAAAGGGAGGAAGTTTTCTTTTTCCTCCTTTTTATATATCTTTGCCCGTACTTAAATCGAAACAAGTATGGAACAAGGGACTTTTCAGTTATTTCTTGGTGCAATGAGCATCATCGCACTGTTTGTTTTTATCGCACTTTATTTTGTCAAAGCGGGATATGGAATGTTTCGAACTGCATCTTGGGGCATTTCTATCAATAATAAGTTGGCGTGGATGCTGATGGAGGCACCTGTGTTTATTGTGATGTTATTACTTTGGTGGAATTCAGCACGATATAATTCAATTGTTCCTTTAATTTTCTTTCTCTTATTCCAATTGCATTATTTCCAGCGTGCCTTTGTATTTCCTTTCCTGTTGAAGGGAAAGAGCCGTATGCCGCTTGCTATTATGATGATGGGAATGTTGTTCAACCTCCTGAATGGCTTTATGCAAGGAGAATGGCTTTTTTATCTGGCTCCTGAAACTCTTTATACGCTGGACTGGCTGAAGACTCCACAGTTTATTCTTGGAGTATTGCTGTTCTTCACCGGAATGGGAATCAACTGGTATTCGGATTATGTAATTCGCCATCTTCGTAAACCGGGAGATACGCAGCATTATCTGCCGTCGCAGGGGATGTATCGTTATGTCACTTCTGCCAATTACTTTGGTGAAATTATAGAATGGGCAGGATGGGCTATATTGACATGGTCGCTTTCCGGGCTGGTCTTCCTATGGTGGACAGTGGCTAACCTAGTTCCTCGTGCCAATGCTATCTGGCATCGCTATAAAGAAGAATTTGGAGATGCGGTAGGAAACCGGAAACGTGTTTTTCCGTTTCTATATTAATTTCTCTCACTTATAAATCACAAATCATTAATAATACTCATGAGCAAGTTATTTACTCCTGTAACTTTTGGCCCGCTGACTTTACGGAATCGTACCATCCGCTCAGCGGCATTTGAAAGTATGTGTCCGGGTAATGCCCCTTCGCAAATGTTGCTTGACTATCATCGTTCAGTTGCGGCTGGTGGTGTTGGAATGACTACTGTGGCCTATGCAGCTGTCACCCAAAGTGGTTTGTCGTTCGACCGCCAATTATGGATGCGGCCTGAAATTATCCCCGGATTAAAAAAGCTAACCGATGCTGTACATGCCGAAGGTGCTGCTGCGGCTATACAGTTGGGACATTGTGGCAATATGTCGCACAAAAGCATCTGTGGTGTTACTCCTGTCGGAGCTTCCAGCGGTTTCAATCTTTACTCACCTACTTTTGTTCGTGGCTTGAAGAAAGAGGAGCTGCCTGAGATGGCACGCGCGTATGGTCATGCTGTAAATCTGGCTCGTGAAGCTGGTTTTGATGCCGTTGAAATACACGCCGGACACGGATATTTGATTTCTCAGTTTCTTTCTCCTTATACCAATCGGCGTAAGGACTGCTTCGGTGGATCCTTGGAGAATCGAATGCGTTTTATGGATATGGTAATGGAGGAGGTAATGAAAGCTGCCGGAACCGACATGGCTGTATTGGTAAAAGTGAATATGCGCGATGGTTTTCGTGGTGGAATGGAAATGGATGAGACTATGCAGGTGGCAAAACGCCTGGAGCAATCAGGAGCTCATGCATTGGTACTAAGTGGAGGTTTTGTAAGTAAGGCTCCTATGTATGTGATGCGTGGTCAGATGCCTATTCATTCTATGACTCATTATATGAATTGCTGGTGGCTGAAGTATGGAGTACGAATGGTAGGGAAGTGGATGATACCTACCGTTCCTTTCAAAGAGGCTTACTTTCTGGAAGATGCGCTGAAATTTCGGGCAGAAATAAAGATGCCGTTGGTATATGTAGGTGGTTTAGTTTCGCGTGAAAAAATAGATGAGGTACTGAATGATGGTTTTGAAGCAGTACAGATGGCACGTGCTTTGCTTAATGAACCGGGCTTTGTCAATCGTATGCGTGAAGAGGAGAAAGCAATCTGTAATTGTAAACATAGTAATTACTGTATTGCACGAATGTATTCCATTGAAATGGCATGCCATCAGCATTTGAACGAAGAACTTCCGGCTGGCTTGAAGCGGGAAATTACAAAAATAGAAGCAAAAGGATAATGAAACAGAAACTTGCAGTTATAACCGGAGCGGATGGCGGTATGGGAATGGAGATTACACGCGCTGTTGCTGCCGCCGGATATAAAGTCATTATGGCGTGTCGTGATCCTGAAATCGCAGAAGAAAAACGTCAGTTAATAATGCGGGAAACAGGAAATATAGCATTGGAAATAGTACCGGTCAATCTTGCTTCTTTATCTTCTACGGCTTCTTTTGCCAATGAACTTCTTCAGCGTGGAGAAGTTATCACCTTGTTAATGAACAATGCCGGCACCATGGAAACGAGACGTTGTATCACCGAAGATGGATTGGAACGTACAGTAAGTGTCAATTATGTAGCTCCTTATTTGTTGACCCGTAAATTGCTTCCATTGATGGGAGAGGGAAGCCGGATTGTAAATATGGTGTCCTGTACTTATGCCATTGGTAAACTGGATTTTCCTGACTTCTTTTTGCGTGGAAAGAAAGGCGCTTTCTGGCGTATTCCGATTTATAGTAATACAAAATTGGCATTGACTCTGTTTACAATAGCTCTATCGAAGAAGGTGAAAGAAAAAGGAATTATTGTCAATGCAGCTGATCCGGGTATTGTCTCCACAAAAATCATTACGATGCATATGTGGTTTGATCCGTTGACGGATATCTTTTTCCGGCCTTTCATACGTACGCCTCGTCAGGGAGCAGCGACAGCCATCAGTTTATTACTGGATGAAGATGCGGGAAAACGTACCGGAACATTGAATGTAAGTTGCCATCCTAAACAGCTCTCAGAGAAATTCTTTCATCATGTACAGATGAAGGAACTATGGGATAAGACAGAAGAAATTGTAGCAAAATGGCTATAATACAAAAGCGCGGATGAATCTCATCCGCGCTTTTGTATATTTCACTATATTCTAATTAAATAGAGAGTTCTCTCAATACATTTACCAAGTCTTTCTTGATTGGCTTATCATTCTTGATAGCTTTTGTGAAAGGAACGTATACTACTTCGTCATGTTCGATACCGACCATTACATTGCGTTGTCCATCCATGATGGCATCAATAGCTGCCGCACCGAGTCGGCTGGCAAGGATACGATCGTGAGCAGTAGGACTTCCACCGCGCTGCAAGTGTCCAAGGATAGTAACACGTACATCGTATTGAGGATATTCATTCTTTACACGCTCTGCAAAGTGCATGGCTCCACCTGTCAGTTCGCTTTCCGCAACAATTACAATACTACTGTTCTTGGATTTGCGGAAACCGTTTTTGATGAATTCTTCCAGTTGATCGACTTCCGTACTGAACTCTGGAATGATAGCGGCCTCTGCACCTGAGGCAATAGCACCGTTCAAAGCTAGGAAACCGGCATCACGTCCCATTACTTCAACAAAGAACAAGCGTTCGTGAGAAGTTGCCGTATCGCGAATTTTATCCACAGCGTCCAGAATGGTATTCAAAGCTGTATCATAACCGATAGTCGTATCTGTTCCGTACAGGTCATTGTCGATAGTACCGGGTAATCCGATACAAGGTACATCAAACTCTTGTGCGAAAATACGTGCACCCGTCAATGAACCGTCACCACCAATGATAACCAAAGCGTCAATACCTTCCTTTTTCATATTATCATATGCAATCTGGCGTCCTTCGGGAGTAGTGAACTCCTGACAGCGAGCGGTTTTCAGGATCGTACCACCTAATTGTATAATATTACTTACGTTCTGGCTTTTGAATTCTTTGATTTCACCGGTTACCAGACCTCTGTAACCTCTATATATACCTTTTACTTGTAATCCGTTGTAAATAGCAGCACGTGTTACCGCACGAATAGCAGCGTTCATTCCCGGTGCATCGCCACCGGATGTCAAAATACCTATGCACTTAACTGTTCCCATAACAATCTTTTAGTTTGGTTTAAATAATTGCCGCAAAAATAGTGCAAGTTGAGAGCAAAAGCAAAATGTTTTTTTGATTTTGCCGAAACGCAGCCTATTTTCGCTCGGCAAAGATAGCAAAAAGCTGAGGGCGTGATTCATATTTAACGTTAATTTGTTGTTTCAAAACGGTGACTTATTGTCCTGTAAGTCGTGATTGAATGGCCTTAGAAATTTCTTCCATCAGCCATTTAGGGGTGGAGGTTGCTCCACATACTCCGATAGAGGAAGCTCCGGTAAGCAGAGAACTGTCTATCTCTTCAGCGCTGTCTATCAAGTGGGAATTTGGGTTGACTTTTTTGCATTCGCTGAACAACATTTTTCCGTTGGAACTTTTCTTGCCACTCACAAAGAATACCAGGTCGTGCGAAGCGGCAAATTTCCGTATGTTCGGAATGCGATTGGCTACTTGTCGGCAGATGGTATCATAATATTCGAATGTGACATCAGGCGAGATATGTTCTTTGATATATTCTACGATTTTCTGGAATTCGTCCAATGATTTTGTTGTCTGCGAATATAAACGGATGCTTCTGGTGAAATCCAGTTTTTTAGCTTCTTCCAACTTTTCTATGACAATTGCTTCTCCGGTAGTTTGTCCTACTAAACCAAGGACTTCGGCATGACCGGTTTTTCCATAGATAACGATTTGTTTGTCCTCGGTATCTTTTTGAGTATATTCTTGCTTGATTTTCTTTTGTAGGCGGAGTACTACCGGGCAAGTGGCATCAATGATTTCAATATTATTGCGACGGGCAATTTCATAGGTTTCGGGTGGTTCTCCATGGGCACGCAGCAAAACTTTGGCATCGTGCAAATGATTAAAGTCATCATGATTGATAGTGATGAGGCCCATCTCTTTCAGGCGCTCCACTTCACGGCTATTGTGCACGATGTCTCCCAGGCAATATAAAGTGCCTCCATTGGCTAGCTCTTCTTCAGCTTTATTTATTGCAGTGACTACACCGAAGCAGAAGCCGGAACCTTCATCTATTTCTACTTTTACCATAATATAATATGTTGATATAGAGATTGTAAACAGACCTTCGGAAGGGCTACACCCTTTACGGTCCAAGGCTACACCCTTTGTCTTGGATGGCTACACCTTTTACGGCATAAGGCTACACCCTTTTTCCTTTATCTTTTAACGATCTTATTGAATTGCTCTTGCAACCATTCCTTTTGTTGAGGAATAGTCATGTCAGTATTGTCCAACAGCAATGCGTCATCTGCTTTGCGAAGCGGGCTTACTTCTCTATTCTGATCGATATAATCCCGTTGCTTTACATTCTCAAGTATTTCATCAAAACTGGCTTCTTGTCCTTTGGCCTTTAATTCATCATAGCGACGTTGTGCACGGATTTCGGGCGTGGCAGTTACGAATATTTTTAGTTCAGCATCTGGAAAAACCGTAGTTCCGATATCACGTCCATCCATGACAATACCTTTGGAATTGCCCATTGCTTGTTGCTGTGCTACCATTGCTTCGCGTACAAACCCTAAAGTTGCAATGGGACTAACATGGGAAGAAACTTCCATGCTGCGGATTTTATTTTCTACATTTACTCCGTTCAGATAAGTATCCGGACGCCCGGTCTCAGGGTTTAATTGAAAGGAAATATGGATATTATCTATTTCTTTTCGAAGTCTTTCCGTATCGATGTCATTTCCCTGAAAGATGCCGTTTTCTATACTGTATAAAGTGACTGCACGGTACATGGCACCACTATCGATGTAAATGTAGCCTATTTCACGGGCAAGGTCTTTTGCCATAGTACTTTTTCCGCAAGAGGAAAAGCCGTCGATTGCAATAGTTATCTTTTTCATATTTGAGTTATGCTATTATATATTATAAGGTATATGATAAATTAAAAATAAGTGAGGATGAACTCACATGATATTTGGCGTATGCCATTCCCAGTTTCAACCGTTTTAATTGAATACCTGTACCACAGGTGAAACCTGCCCAATGACTGGAACCGTTTATTTTCATTTCTTCTCCGCGGCGGAAATTATATCCGGCTGCCAGATAAAAGTTGTTGGTTGGTAGAAAGTCAATACCAAGGGCAATATGATTTAACAATTTCTTTCCGAAATTGTTTGCCGCTGTGGTTGAGGCACTCCAGTGTGTGAGGTCATGTAGGGTAAGGGAAAGCCGGAACGGAGCATGTGACAATCGTTTGCTGAATCCCAGTTGTACATCAACTGGTAATTTCTCATGCCGTTCCTCAAAAGCTTTAAGCTGTCCTCCCAGGTTGCGTGCAACGAGCGAGGCGGAAAAATCGGACTCCTGATTATAGTAGTTTAATCCCAGATCGACACCGATAGCAAATGAAGAATATTTATCATAGTGGGAGTAAATGAAATTGGTGCGTACACCTCCACTCCAATAATCACTTAAATCATAGGTATAAATACCCGATATAGAGATATCTTTGGCGGAGAAAGTTCCGGTTTCAATATTTTCTTCAGTCGTTTCTTTAAGTTCCCCATAGTCTACATATTGTGCGGTTATTGCCCAAGTGGAACGCTCCCCGGCAGTACGTGCAAATGCGGCTCCACCAACGTTGACACCATCCATATAAAGCATGTAATTCAAGTTGAGAGTCTTATCCGCTACGCAGGAAAGAAGAGCCGGATTCTGGACAGCCATAGTCAAATCATCTTCTATAATAGAAATGTTTTCTCCACCCAATGCTGATGCATGGGCAGAAAAAGGGAGTTTTAGAAATTGAAAGGCGCTGGTTCCGTCTTGTGCACGTAAAACGGAGAAAATCAGGAGTAGTAGCGCCGTTATAAATGACTTTTTCAACATTTCATTTAAAATTATTGCCAAAGATACGGTATTTTTAAAATATCTCGTTACATTTGTGGCACAAAAGCACAGGTGTGCTTTCTGAAGGATAAAAAAAACAAAAATGGGTGCATATTGTCTTAAAAAAGATAGTACGGCTGAACGTTTTGCGGAAAAAGTACTATATTTGCCCAAAATGAGAAACACGTTAAAATAATATTATAATTATGGAAATTAAGAAAACACCTAAAGCAGATTTGGAGAACAAGAAATCGACTTGGATGCTTATTGGTTATGTTATTGTGCTTGCCTTTATGTTTATAGCATTTGAATGGACGAAGCGCGATATCAAGATTGATACAAGCCAGGCGCTTACTGATCTCTATTTTGAAGAAGAAATGGTTCCTATCACTGAACAGGAAGAAAAAGTAGCTCCTCCTCCTCCTGAAGTAGCTCCGATTAACGAAACGTTGGAAATCGTAGCGGATGATGCTGATGTGGAAGAAACAGTTATCGCCTCTTCAGAAGAAACAGGTAAGGCAGTAGAAGTAAAATATGTGCCTGTAACTGTTGTAGAAGAAGAACCGGAAGAACAAACCATTTTTGAGGTTGTAGAACAAATGCCTGAATTCCCGAATGGTGGTATGGCTGGTTTGATGCAATTCTTGAGCAAGAACATCAAATATCCGACTATCGCCCAGGAAAATGGTACGCAAGGTCGTGTAACAGTACAGTTCGTTGTTAACAAGGACGGTAGTATTGTAGATGCCAAAGTCATAAGAGGTGTTGACCCGTATCTGGATAAAGAAGCACTTCGTGTGATTGGTACCATGCCGAAATGGAAACCTGGTATGCAGCGCGGTAAACCGGTACGCGTTAAATATACGGTGCCTGTAATGTTTAGATTGCAGTAATACGTTATCTATATAAAAAGGAGGCTGCTTTTGGGCAGCCTCTTTTTATTCCTACTATTCTCCTAAATTTACTATCATTATGTTTACAGCTTCCGAGCTTCTCGAAAATTTTAATTCTCATATTGCTGGCTTACAATTTACGCGTACTCCGAAAGGATTGTATGCTCCGGTAGAATATGTATTATCTATGGGTGGAAAAAGAATTCGCCCGGTGTTAATGTTGCTGGCTTATAATTTGTACAAGGAAGACGTGACCCGTATCTATGCTCCGGCCACAGGTATCGAAGTTTATCATAATTATACTCTTTTGCATGATGATTTGATGGATCGTGCGGATCGCCGTAGAGGAAAAGAAACTGTCCACAAAGTTTGGAATGATAATACTGCTATCCTTTCGGGAGATGCGATGTTGGTGCTTGCCTATCAGTTTATGGCAGAATGTCCTTCGACTTTTCTGAAAGAGGTTATGGATCTTTTCAGTTTGACGGCACTTGAAATTTGTGAAGGTCAGCAAATGGATATGGAGTTTGAGCAGAGGAATGATGTAACTGCAGAAGAATATCTGGAGATGATTCGTCTGAAAACTGCCGTGTTGTTGGCGGCGAGTCTGAAGATTGGAGCTCGTTTGGGGGGCGCTTCGGTAGAAGACGCTGATCGTTTATATGATTTTGGTATGCATATAGGTGTTGCCTTCCAGTTGAAAGATGATTTGCTGGATGTATATGGCAATGCTAAAGTGTTTGGAAAAAATATAGGTGGGGATATTCTCTGTAATAAAAAAACATATATGCTGATTAAAGCATTGGAGCATGCGAATGCGGATCAGCATAACCAGTTGAATAGCTGGATAAACGCAGAGACTTTCCAGCCGGCAGAGAAAATTGCAGCTGTGACGGAACTGTATGACCGGATTGGTGTGAAAGCAGTTTGCGAAAATAAGATATTGGAGTATAGCAACCGGGCAATGGAAAGCCTTGCAGCTGTCAGTATTGCAGAAGAAAAAAAAGAAGAACTGAAAAAGATAATAGAAAATTTGATACACAGAGAAGTTTAACTGTGCTTTTTTGTAACTATGCCTTATAGAAGATTACCAAATACAGACCAGGCGAGAATACGGGCACTGAAAGCAGTGGTTGCAAAAGCTGATACCCATAACCTCTATGATTTGGCAGTTTCTTTAAAGACGTTGACTGAAGCCCGGAATTTCTTGATGAGATTTGAAGCCGCCCAATCGTATTATATCCAATGCTTTGAACGTCAGTCGCAAGCAGGGCGTAAGCATCAGGCCAATGTAAAGATGGCTCGTCTGTATATTTCTCATTTCATTCAGGTATTGAACTTGGCTGTTATTCGTTCGGAAGTGCGTGCAGCCCATAAATCTTATTATGGTTTGCCGACTGATAGTTCAAATGTACCGGATTTATCGACGGAGGCAGCCTTGGTGGAGTGGGGGCGAAAAATTATAGATGGAGAAACCAAACGAACTTCTCAAGGGGGGATTCCTATTTATAATCCTACTATTGCGAAGGTTAGAGTTCATTATGATATTTTTACAGATAGTTATGACCGACAGAAAAATTTGCAGGCTTTAACTGCCCGTAGTTTAGATTCTCTTTCTACTATGCGAACTACTGCCGATGAATTGATCTTGGATATATGGAATCAAGTGGAAAAAAAGTTTGAAGATGTTTCTCCCAATGAAAAACGATTGGAATTATGTCGTGATTACGGGCTGATTTATTATTATCGTACTGGTGAGAAACGAATAGAAAAAGTAAACGAATGAGATTGGTAGATACACATTCCCATCTTTTTTTGGAGGAGTTTTCAGAGGATTTCCCACAGGTTATTGAGCGTGCACGTGCTGCCGGAGTAACTCATATATTTATGCCCAATATTGACAGTACGACTATTGAAGCAATGCTGTCAGCCTGTAGCGTTTATAAAGGATACTGTTTTCCTATGATTGGTTTGCATCCTACTTCTGTCAATGCTAATTATGAAAAAGAATTGGAAATAGTTGCTCGCGAATTGAAGTTTTCTAAGGAATATGTTGCTATAGGGGAGATTGGCATGGATCTTTATTGGGACAAAACTTACCTGAAAGAGCAGCAAATAGTACTGGATAAACAAGTCAACTGGGCTTTGGAATATGATCTTCCTATAGTAATCCATTGCCGGGATGCCTTTGATTATATATATAAGGTGCTGGAACCTTACAAAAAGACTCCTTTAAGAGGAATATTCCATAGCTTTACAGGAACGGCAGAAGAAGCTGCCCGTGTATTGGAGTTTTCCGATTTCTTCATTGGAATTAACGGTGTGGTTACTTTTAAGAAATCCCACCTTCCGGAAATTTTGGCAGGAATACCATTAGAAAAAATTGTTCTTGAAACAGATTCTCCTTATCTGACTCCAGTCCCGAATCGTGGTAAGAGGAATGAAAGCGCCTATGTGAAGGATACTTTGATGAAGGTTTCTGAAATTTACGGGATGTCTCCTGAGGCTGTTGGAGACGTTACTTCGGAAAACGCTTTAAAAGTGTTTGGAATGCTCAAATAACATCGGAAAGATTTTAAAGTTTATTAATTTTGAGATTTTATTAAAGATAAAACGGGGAGAATGAAGGGCAAGAACGAAAAAAAGAATACATTTGTAGCTGAAAACGCTTGTGGTTCGCATTTTTTTTGTAATTTGCACCCGATTTCAGAAAAGGCGTCTATTGGAGAGATGCTCGAGTGGTTGAAGAGGCACGCCTGGAAAGCGTGTATACCCCTAA
>OKSL01000334.1_pt1 | contig 33900 bp, 25 predicted proteins | sample 1606251 | NCBI WGS metagenome assembly OKSL01 (sample SAMEA3879543, study PRJEB24766) | human gut metagenome | biome: human-associated habitat; feature: feces | place: USA | collected 1985/1987 | reverse complement strand
ACACAGGCATCCAGACTAATGATGGTGGTTCATGGCTTGTAGTCAAAGGTAAGCTTAACACAGACTACACTGGAGAATACACTGTTGATTCTACAACTTACAATATTGTTAATGGTAAGGTAACTGATTAAACAATATAAAAATAAAGGAGAGGGTAAAATCATGAGAGCTAAGAAGTTCTTCGCTGCATTCCTTGCTACAGCACTTACTGTGTCAGGGTTTGCAGTAGGCTCTCCGGTTACTGCTAAGGCAGCATCGGCAGAGTTCACAAGTGTGGGTGGATTCAGTGAGACAATCTATGCACAGATATCTGGCGTTAAAGACGCTGATGTTACGGGTGTTTCCTACAGCGGAACAGCTTCCGGAGAACTTACGGGACAGGATCTTGAGTATCTTGTAAGAGACAAGAATGGAGGAGTGCGTGTCGACATTCCGGGAGTAAAACCCGGTACATATACACTCACAGTTACAACAAAGAGCGGGACTATCACAAAGAGCGGCATCAGTGTTGATGCACAGGACCGTTCAGGATATGCACATTTTAATTACACTGCAGGTGTAGGTGCATACAATGATGATGGTATACTTAAGGACAACGCCATTGTTCTTTATGTGACAGATGACAATAAGAACAGCGTTGAATTAACTTACGGCGGAACTACTGTTAAGGGTATCGGTAACATCCTTAACTCAGTAGGTAAGGAATGCGGTGAGGCAGGCCACGAAGGCCAGTGCAAGAAGACATCAGGCAACAAGACAATTTATGCAAAGGCCAATACAAACCAGGGCATCATCCAGAAGCTTGCGGAGAATAATGTACCGCTTGTTGTGCGTTTTATCGGAACGGTGAGCGACAGCGGTCTTTACAAGAGAGGTACTTTCAATGCCAGCACAGGTCTCATTGACGGACTTACAGCATATGACGGGGATGACTTCGGTGGTTCTGTAGGTGATAACGGACATATGGCACGTATCAAGTCAGGCAGGGATATCACTCTTGAGGGTATCGGAACTGACGCTGCCATTGACGGATGGGGCTTCCATTTCATGGCGGAGAGTGCGCAGCCTGACCTTGGCAAGAGCTTTGAGGTCCGCAACCTTAAGTTCATCAACACACCTGAGGATGCCATCGGCATGGAGGGTGTTCAGGCATCAGCCAATGTCAATTCAGATCTTTCAGCCAGCGTAGAGCGCTGCTGGATACATAACAATGAGTTTTACTGCCCTGATATAAGCAATCCTGCTGAATCAGACAAGTCAGAGGGTGATGGTTCTGTTGACTTCAAGAGGGGACAGTATTTTACATGCAGCTATAACTACTTTGAAGGCTGCCATAAGACTAACCTTGTAGGTTCTGCAGATTCAAGCCTTCAGTTTAACCTCACATATCATCATAATTATTGGAAGTTATGTAAGGCAAGAGGTCCTCTTACACGTAATTCTAATGTTCATATGTATAATAATATATATGAGGGACAGACAGATTACGCAATGAATGTAAGAGCTAACGCTTATATTTTCTCAGAATACAATCTGTTCTATATGTGTAAGAACCCACAGCGTGTAGATTCAGGCGCTATCAAGAGCTACAATGATTCATTCTCAAGCTGCATTAACCAGATGGATGGAACAGTAGTAGCTAATAAGACAGATGCAGTAGCAAATAATTGTAAATTTGCTGCTAAGGGAATAGATTACAGCAAGTTTGATACAGATTCATCACTTTCATATATCCCGACAGGCGATTATGAACTTCAGACAAGCATAACAGAGGCACACAAGACTATCGCATCCAGAACTGGCGTGCTCAAGGAGAACCCTGTGGCTGTTTCAGATGTATCTATGTCAGATATATCATATGTACCAAGTAATGTTACACCGGTAAATGTAACTACATTACCTTCTACACTGACACCTGGCAAGCTTAATAAGACGGTATACGCATTCACTGTCGGCGGTACGGTAGATGTTACAGTTAAGTATGCAGATGATACACTTGCAGGAACAGGTGCTTTGGTTAATGAAGCAGGAGAATGCTTCCTCGTTGCAAGCGGCACGGCAAGAAATCTTCCTGCCGGAACATACATGATTCAGCCATACAACTTCCAGTCGGGTGATGGCAAGACAATGCAGTCAGGAACATTCAAGCAGGTAACGATTGATTCGCTTGAGATTACATCAAGTGATCCTAATGCTCATTACCACAAGTATGAGCTTGTTGAGACAATAGCTGCTACATGTACTTCTGAAGGAAGTAAGATTTACAGGTGTTCATGTGGAGATACCAAGACAGAAACAATTGCCAAGCTTGACCACACATATGGCGCATGGACAGTTACAAAGGAGGCTACAGAGACAGAGACAGGACTTAAGGTCCGCAAGTGTACTGTATGCGGATATGAGGATTCCCAGAAGATTCCGGTTAAGGGAACATCAGGCGGCGGTTCCTCAGAACCGGCAGAGGCAGGTGCATATGCACACAACTTCACAACAAACGGAACAACAAGTTCTATATACACAATAACAGGTTCAACTACAACAAGTAAAGGAAGCGTGACATACGCTGGTCTTAACCTTACAACGGCCCTTAAGATGGAGTCTAAGACAAGCATTAAGTTCACAGCTCCTTCAGACGGTAAGCTTATCCTTGTATTCGGCGGTTCAACTGCTGCATCAGGCAAGGCCGTCAAGGTTAACGGAAATAGTTATACATGTGGTTCAGATGGAATTGCTACAGTTGAAGTTAAGGCCGGAGAGGTTACTGTAACAAAGGGTGACTCAATCAATCTGTTCTATATGAACTTTGAGGCTGACGGCTCATCATCAACAGATCCTACCGAACCTACTAAGCCTGACACACCAAGTGCTGACAAGAAGAACGGCCTTCTTAAAGGTGACGATGGCAACTGGTATTACTATGTTGATGACGCCGTAGACACTTCAAAGACCGGTCTTGTCCAGAGTGATGACGCATGGTGGTATGTCGAAGACGGCAAACTGCAGAACGATTACAAAGGCTTCGTTGAAAACGGTGCAGGTAAGTGGTATGTAGTAAGCGGTAAGATTAATACAGACTTCACGGGTCTTGGCAAAGATGGTGATGACTGGCTCTGTGTAAGATCAGGTAAGGCTGACACATCATACACTGGTCTTGTTAAGAACAGTGATTACTTCTGGTATGTAAAGAACGGTAAGCTTGATACTTCTTATCTTGGTACAGTAACCAACGACGGAGGTACATGGTTTATTATCAACGGCAAGCTTGATACATCCGTAACAGGAATCAAGAGTGACAAGACTGATTTCTGGTATGTAAAGGGCGGCAAGGTTGATACAGCATTTGAAGGCGTTATTGAACAGGGCGGAAGCTGGTGGTATGTAAAGGATGGCAAGGTTGCCAAGGACTATAAAGGTCTCTTCACTAATGCTGCCGGTACATGGTATGTTGCAGCAGGTAAGATTGACACATCATTCACAGGTCTCGGCAAGGATGGTGATAACTGGGTATGTGTAAGAGCCGGTAAGGTTGACAGAACATATACAGGTCTTGTACAGAGCAGTGGAATCTGGTGGTATGTAAGTGATGGCGTACTTGATACAAGCTACACAGGAATCCAGACTAACGATGGCGGTTCATGGCTTGTAGTCAAAGGTAAGCTTAACACAGACTACACTGGCGAATACACTGTTGATTCTACTACATACAATATTGTTAATGGTAAAGTAACAGATTAACTCTATTGCCAAATAATAAGAGCAGCTCTATAATCTATATAGAGCTGCTTTTTATTTGTGCGCTCTGTATATTTATTTGCTCATAAATCAAAAAGATTGGATTACATTTTGCATGACTATATTACAGAATATACTTTTTAGTACTGGCAATGGATTTTCAGACATATTATGCTGCCGTACTTCCGGAACTGTTATCTGCAACAATTACTCTGCACATATGGGCAGAGCATCAGTAATTACTACAGATACATATTTTAATTTTTTTGATAGTTCTACATGGAACAGATACACCGGCTGCAGTCAGATAAACTTAAATATACGCATAAAAGGTAAGGCGTTAATAAGTATCTATGATGAGAGCGATTCATGTCTGCAGACATTTGATGTTGATTCAGCTGGCACATATGATGATGTCACAATTAATCTGGATACTGGTTGCGCACAGGGGCTTTATTTAAAAATAGAAGCTGCCGATATATGCGATATTGAACGAGCGTTCTTTTATACAGCCAATGACAGCGTTGCAGCCAATGACAGCGTTGCAGTCAATGATATTGAACTTGGCATAATAATATGCACATATAAAAGAGACGAATACATAAAGCATAATCTCAGGCAATTATATGAAAGTGAATTTTTCAACACTTCAAGTCCTTTATATGGCAGGATGAAAATATGTGTTGTCGACAATGCCTCTGAGCTTCCGTTATACGATGATAATAATATCTGCATAATTCATAATGTTAACAATGGCGGTGCCGGAGGATTTACAAAGGGAATTGAATATTTCAGGACTATCCCCGGTATTACCAATGTAGTATTTATGGATGATGATGTTGAATTTGTCAATGAGACCTTCTACAGAATGTATTCGCTGCTATCTCTGTTAAAGCCTGAATATACGGATGATGTTATTCAGGGAAGAATGTTCCGGCTTGACAACCGATGCGTTCAATATACGGCCGGTGAGATATGGAATTGCGGAGATATCAGGCATGTTGGATTTAATAAAGATATGTCCGACAGATCGTGCCTTAAAGACATGAATACATCATATGGAGAATATGCGGGATGGTGGCTTGCATGCTATCCGGTAAATTTTATTAAAAAAAATCTTCCTATCCCTTTCTTTTTGCATTGTGATGATGTAGAATATGGTATTAGGTGTGCTCGCAGGTTAATAATTCTTAATGGAATTAATGTATGGCACGAAACTTATGAATACCGGGTTACTCCGACTATAATTTATTATGATATACGCAATACACTTTTTGTTAACCACATGCATAATATGTTTGACGCCAATCTGGCTATACAGTCATGGAAAGACCGGATATCGTACTTTCATGTACAAAAAGAATATAAGACTGAATATATGGCTATACGTGCAATGAATGATTTTCTAAAAGGCGAGCAGTGGCTTATGTCCGTAAAGCCTGAGAGGCTTCATCGGAAGCTGTGCAGGGTAAGGAGACTGTTCAGATTACACAATACTGTTTTCTGGCGTATTGTACAGTTAAAATATGCATTAAAATATAATATGAGGGAGAAACACAATGACGATACAGGAGCTGGCAATTCCACATGCTGATATATGTGACGAATTGAAACTCTATTTTAATGGAGACAACTTCAGTGTTACAGATAATACCATTGTAATAGATACTAATGGTAATGTTGATACTGATACATACTTTAATTCATTTTCAATCAGAAAGTGGATGAAATATACTGAACTTAAGAATTTAGCCTTGACTATTGATGTAGAAGGTGAATGTTCAATATATCTTTGTTATGCATGGATTGACAAAACTAACATAATCCGCAGGGCAGGAGATAATAAACCCGCATTTATCAAAGAATCATCCGCGCGCGAAAGCTTAACTCTTACATATCCTGATAATTCAGAGGGGACTATCGCTTATTACAGAATTGCATCTGAAAATGGTCCGGTAAGAATATATGCTGCCGGTTACAGTTCAGATTTGTCGATTACAAACGATGTCAAAGTTGCACTCGGAATATGTACATATAAACGTGAAGATTTTGTATATAAGAATATAGCAAGTCTGAAGTCTTCAATACTTGACAATCCATCTTCAACACTTTGCGGCAAGGTAAAGGTTATCATATCTGATAATGGCTGCTCTCTTGATAAGGCACAGATTTCAGATAAAGACATAACCTGTGTGGATAATCTGAATCTTGGAGGAAGCGGCGGCTTTACACGCTGTATGATTGAAGCCAAGAAGCTCATGGTATCAGATAATATCACACATATCATTCTTATGGATGACGATATTGTATTTGACCCTCAGACGATTGAACGTACATATACATTGCTTTCACTTCTCAAGCCACAATATTACAGCAACGCAATGATAGGCGGCGCCATGCTTATTCTTAACGACATGCCTAAACAGTTTGAGAATGCAGCCTTATATCATGGCGGAATGCTGAAGTTTGAGAATAAGAATATTGATCTGAGGACTATTCGTAATGTTCTTACCAACGAACGCCCGAAGGATGTTAATTATAATGCATGGTGCTATTGCTGCATGCCTCTGTCTGTAATAACCGATGACAATCTTCCGATGCCGTTTTTTATACATATGGATGATGTTGAATACGGTGTGCGTAATAAGTTTGAAGTCATTACAATGAATGGAATTAATGTATGGCATCCGTTTTTCCAGAATCAGCGTCCCGCATCAATAGTATACTATGATGTGCGCAACAAACTTATAACAATGGCAGAGCTGGGCGGCATGCATATAGAACGGTATGCATCATTCTACCTTGAGATGTTTCATAATTATATATTCAATTATGACTACAACAGGACAATTCTTGCCTGTCAGGCAATTCTTGATTTCTGTGAAGGGATTGATGCATTCAAGACAGCAGATGCCCTTGAACTTCAGAGCCGGCTGTCCGGATATAACCAGCCGTGGCTTGATGATGACGATGGCAGTGTACTTGCAGGAATAGATAATTCTGAATCAGTCAATTACGTTTCAAAAAAAGGCCTTCTGATTAATTATCTGCTGCCTGCCAAGAAAGAGTCAATTACTGTCGATTGCAGTATTAATAATGCTTACCCATACAGAGCAAAGCAGCTTATTGTATGCAACCGCCGGCAGAATAAGTATTGCGTATACAAAAAGAGCCTGTTAAAGCTTATTCAGGCAAAACATATGTGTAATAAAGCCAAAAAAGCCATTCGTACAACTATCCTTGACTCTAGCTGGGAATGGCATGACCGTATTGGTGAGATTACTAATATTGATTACTGGAAAAATTATTTAAAAATTAACTAACAAGGATTAAGGAGCTAATACACATGGGCAATAAAGTTTTGTCGGTTGTCATACCGGCATATAACATGGAAAAGTACATTAAACAGACGTTGGATTCACTCATATGCGATGAGTATATGGATAAGCTTGAGGTACTAGTCATTGATGACGGTTCTAAGGACGACACGGCAGCTATTGCCAAAACATACGAAGACAGATATCCCGGCACATTCAGAGTCATCTCAAAAGAGAACGGAGGTCATGGTTCTGCTCTTAATAAGGGAATAGAGCTTGCCACAGGCAAATATTACCGCCCGCTTGATGCTGATGACTGGGTTGATACTTCTGCATTAAAGGCTGTTATAGCTGAGATGGAAGCTCATGATGCGGATATGGTTCTGACTAACTTCAGGAAGGTCTATGAGAAGACGCAGAATACAGAGAATGTCAGAATATCTAATGTGTGGAACCGCAAACAGATTGACGAAGGCAAAGCTGTGCCAAAGCCTGGTCGAAAAGTTCTTATATACGGACAGGTTTATGATTTTGATAAGGAATTATTTGATTATTCAAAGCAGTACCTTTTCCACTTTGTATCATACAGAACACAGATTCTCAAAGATAATAATATACGTTTTGACGAGCATGTATTCTATGATGATATGGAATATGACATATTCCCGCTTCCATATGTTAAGACAGTTCTTCCGATTGACAGGTATCTTTACCAGTACCGCCTTGAAAGAGAAGGTCAGAGTGTTGACCAGTCATCATTTGCCCGTAACAATAAGCACAGGCGTAAGATTGTAGAGCATATTACGGAATACTACGTTAAGAACAAAGCTTTGTTCAGTCCTAATGTATACAGCTATCTGAGAGAAGATATCCTCTGGAAGATAACAAGACAGTATGATATATATCTTACCCTCATGAAGAATAACTCGGAGACATGCAATGAGCTTATGGGCTTTGCAAGAACAATACAACGGATTGACGGGAATATATATAATGAGACATGCAGCCGTCGTATCAGGCTTATAATGAACAGTAACGGCATCCTCTTCCCGCTTATTGCAAGCCGCAGCATACAGCAGCTTAATTGGAAGTATAAACTCTGGAAGAACCCTAATCCGGCTGCTAAGGCATGGACAATGGAATCAGATAAGCCTATGCACAGAATGATAACTCGCAGAAGAATATTAAAAGCGCTTCATCTGACATGGCTTAATAAGGATATGCGTAATATCAGCCGTTTCAAAAATATCCACAAGGGAGAACGCTGTTTTATTACATGTCCCGGTCCGTCTATGACAATAAAAGATCTCGAGCTTCTTAAAGATGAATATACAATAGGTGTTAATTCCATAACAAAAGCATATGCCTTTACTGACTGGAGACCTACATATTATGCTCTCGTTGACAGTTATGCTTTTGGCAAGACTCTCAGCGAGAAAGAAGTACCCGGCAACACTTTCTGCCAGCGTGAAGCATTTTTCCACTACAGAGTTAATCCAAAGACCCGCAATGGCAGAGAAACTCACCTCTTAATTGATTATTCCAATCATCGTCCTGACTGGATGGCGAAGCACAGGATTAAATACAGTGATGATATGAGTGTATGCGCATATGACGGATTTACAGTTACCAACATGGCTATACAGCTTGCTATATATATGGGCTTCAGTAAAATCTATATAATTGGTGCTGACTGTGATTATTCACAGCCAAAGATACATTTTATTGAGGTTGAGGATGATAAAGACAAGATATCAGGCGGATGGCTCCCTGCTGCCAATGACCTTGGAATTGAAGGCTATAAGGCTATGAAAAAGTTCGCTTACAAGCACGGCTGTGAGATATATAATGTCACACGCGGCGGCAAGCTTGAAGTATTCTACAGAGACAATCTTGAAAGAGTGTTACGCAACAAATAATTAACGTCAGATAGGAGAATGTCATAATGAAGGTAGTATCATTTATTCCAATTAAACTTAACAACCAGCGTCTTCCGGGCAAGAATCTTCTTGACCTCGCCGGAAGACCGGTCTGCGATTATCTTTTTAACACAGTTGCAGGTATTGATGAAATCGACGAAAAATATGTATATTGCAGTGATGAAAAGATATGCCCATATATTCCTGATAAGCTTACTTTCAAGAAAAGAGATGCCCGTCTTGACGGATATCTGGTAAAAGGGCTGGAGATAATTGAAGCATTTGTAAATGATGTAGATGCTGATATATATGTTCTCACACATGTAACGCAGCCATTTACAAAGGCTGATTCCATACGTAATGCTCTTGCCAAGGTAGTCAGTGGTGAATATGATTCTGCATTCAGTGCTGTTGCTCTTCAGGATTATATGTGGTATCAGGGGAAGCCATTCAATTATGACCTGACTGATATAGTAAGAACTCAGGAGCTTGAGCCTGTATATATGGAGACGGGAGCATTCTTTATATTCAGAAAAGAAGTATTTACTAAGCTCCACAGAAGAATTGGCGAACATCCTTACATATATGAGATTGATCAGTTTGAAGCAGTTGATATCGACACACAGGAAGATTTCGATTTTGCAAAGGTAGTAGCTGAATATTTAAAACGCAATAACTAAAGGACTTTATAATGAAAAATATTAGCATATTAGACTGTACATTACGTGATGGCGGAAGAGTTATAAATTGTGAATTTTCGGACGACGAGATCCGTGATATCTCAAGAAGACTTTCCGATTCCAATATAGACATTGTCGAAGTCGGATTTTTAAGAGACAGTAAAAAAGTTCATTTTGAAGGAAACAGTACATTTTTTACAGACGTTAACCAGATTGCTCCGTATCTTGACAAGTCATCCGGCAACTGCATGTATGTAGCATTTATTGATTACGGCATGTTTGATTTTGATACTCTTGGTCAGTGTGACGGAACATCGGTTGATGGTATCCGTGTCGGTTTTACGAAGAAAGATTACTATTCTTCAAGAGATGACATTATCCGCTGCCTTAATATTGTAAAAGCCAGAGGCTATAAGCTCTTTGTCCAGGGTGTTAATTCGCTAAGTTACAGTGACAAAGAAATGCTTGATCTTGTCGACCTTGTGAATGAAGTGCATCCATACAGCTTCGGTATCGTAGATACCTATGGGGCAATGTACGAGGATGATCTCCAGCGTATATACGCACTTATTAATAATAATATGCACAAAGACATCTGCATAGATTTTCACTCACATAATAATTATCAGCTCTCATTCTCACTTGCCCAATCAATTATCAGACTGAGTGACAGTGTGCGCCATATCATCATCGATGCAACGCTTAACGGTATGGGCAAGGTAGCAGGTAACCTTAATACAGAACTTATAGTCGATTATATGGTCCGCAAGCTTAACTGCAATTATGACTTTGAGCAGATTCTTGACATAATTGATGACTACATCTACCCATATAAGGAAAAAGATTTCTGGGGGTATTCTATTCCGGCACTTATCGGAGGAATGTATCAGTCCCACCCTAATAACGTGCTGTACCTTACAAACAAATTCAGGCTGCAGACCAAGGACATTAAGAATCTGCTTTCTATGATTGAACCTGCCAAGCGCACACGCTATGACTATGACAACATTGAGCGTATATATCTTGAATACAGCGGTAATAAGATAGATGATTCCGCAACTATATCAAAGCTTACACAGGAATTAGGGCAGAAAGAGATTCTGCTCCTTGTTCCGGGACACTCACTTGTTGAATATTCTGAACAGATAAATGGATATATAGCTGAACATAATCCTGTATGCATATCGGTAAACTTTGTCTCAGAATACAGTAATTATGCATTCTGGGGTAACTCAAAAAGATATGCTCTGCGTAAAAACAGGCGTCAGGGCGTTACGTCCATAGTAACATCTAACATTAATTCAGATAACGATACAGATATGATGGTTAACTACTACAGCCTGATTGACCGCAGATACGTTAATTATGAGAATTCAACCATAATGCTTCTTAACCTTCTTAAGAAGATTGCACCTGCCTGTATTACAATAGCAGGCTTTGATGGATTTAATGCCAGTCGTCATAATAATTACATTGATGACAGTTTTCAGAATGATCGTCATGCTGATGACTTTGAACAGCTTAATAATGAGCTTCGTGACATGTTAAGCTCATATGCCGGCTGTATGAGTGATAACTGCTCTGTTAAATCTATTACTCCGGGCATTATTACAGATATATTAAAATGAGAGGATTAACCATGAAAGATTCCAATATTAAGCTCCTGATTATGGATGTTGACGGAACACTCACTGACGGAAAGGTCTATATGTCCGAACATGGCGAACTGTTCAAGGCATTTGACATAAAGGATGGTCTTGGAATACACAATATTCTTCCGGCCAGCGGTATTACACCTGTTATAATAACAGGACGCCGCAGCAACATTCTTAAGCTCAGATGTGATGAAATCGGAATAAAGTATCTGTATCAGGGTGTATCCGACAAAACCGGAACTCTTGATAGTCTTTTATCAGAGCTTGCATTAGATTATTCTAATTGTGCGTACATCGGAGATGATATAAATGATCTTTCATGCATGCGCAAGGTTGCACTCGTTGGCTGCCCTGCTGATGCAGTACGTGATGTTATCAGTATATCCGATTTTGTTTCTTCAAAGAATGGCGGCTGTGGTGCCGTCAGGGATTTTATAGAATGGTTAGTTGAATAGGGGATTAACAATTATGATGGAAATATCAACTTTGGGTACAAAAATATGTGATGATGCCATACATTATTCAAATGGCAAAATCGTTAACAAAAACAGATTTGTTGAAATATCTCCATTTACACTGGCGGATGAATATTCATTTACAGAGTCTGACAATATAATTCCGGATATAGATGTGCAAGAGACAAATCCTTACCTTAAAGATATATTTTTAAAAGAACTTCATGGTGATATTGTAAAAGACCTTGTATCATCCAGTGCTGAATACATTGTTATCGACCTTCTTATCTGCAGATTGTTTTTTAATGAATTTACATTTGAAAACGGACGTACATTCCGAATAACATTGAGCTCTACGTGTCATGCCAATCTTGATATATTAAGAAAATACCTTTGTGACAAGACAGGACTGGCAATCAGATCCGAGCGGATTATTAATCCTGCAAAGCTTAGCGAGGAAGAGCTTACAAAAGAACTGTTGAATTTTATCAATCTGCTCAGACTCAGATTTGCCGAAAAAAAAATAATATTATTAAATACGCGTGCAGTGTATCATTACCTGAATACAAAGCTTGAAGTGCTGCTTATTAATAACATTAATAATTGTGCCGATATGAACATTTTCTTCAAAAAATGCACGGATATATTTACAAAAAATTATTGCTGCACACAGATTGATATGCCTCAGAATCTCATATGTGACACACGCATAAAGTCAGAGCTTTGTTTTCACTATTCATACTATTATTATGATTATATAAATTCATGTCTTAAGTCAATTAACGGGAATACATATGATAATTCTCAGAAAGCCACGCTTCTTAACCAATATGAGCTGCGCCAGCTTGCCGATATTGAAGACGGCTCCATGAAAACACTTGCTTCATTGACATTTTTAAGATATAAAGGACGAAAGTTAATACTTATCGGAGACAATCTTGCCTACGAATACTGGCTAAAAAAAATGTACGGCATTATTGTAGCAAAGCGCATACATTATACCGCTGAATCAACATTTGAATCAGTATATGAACAGCTTAATGAAACTGCTTATCAGTACAAAGATTATATATGTGTAGTTCCTCATATATATACAGGCACTGATGTGCTTAAAGCTGTATGGACATGTGGTTTTGCCATGCAGTCCGACTGTATAACAGCTATCCATCAGCCATACACACTTAAGAATTTTGTCGGAGAATACACCGATTGCTATAATAATCACATTTTGGCTGAATCTCCGGTTACTCTTGAAGTCAAGGGCAGTGGATCTCATGTGTCAATAGGACACGGTGTCCATGCATTTAATGAACAGCTGCGCTTTATAATTCTTAATGACGTTACTCTTGCAATTGGTAAAAGGACATTTACCTCTAAAAACAAAGTTATTACATCAACTATTTATGACGGAGGCAAAGTTATAATTGGTGACAATGTTAATTTGGGCAATAATGTACATATAAGATGCAGTTTCTTCGACAATACCTATATCGGAGATAATACAGTAGTAGGTGATGATACAGTAATATTCAACGGCGACGGGCATGCAATAATAAGTGTTGACACCGGGGAGAATATTAACTATGACCTGAATAACTCATCAGAAGAAAAACATATTATAACAATTGGTTCTAATGCCACAATAGGAAAAGACTGCTTTGTTTTATCCGGTTCATTTATCTCTGATAAATCAATCGTACGTGACAAATCACTTGTGAACAAAAGGTTTGATTGTGCTGCATTAATTGCAGGCCATCCTGCACATCTTATAAAGAAGTTATAGAATTAACCGGGAGTGTATATACATGAAGATTGCTACTTTAGGCTCCAGAATTATCGATGACGCTGTTGTCAGTTCAAAAGCCGGGAATCATAATGACAATATTAAAAGAATCGTCGGAATCTCTCTCTTTTCTATTAATTCTGATTCTCTGTTCAAAGAAAACGAGCGTTGGAATATCAAAGAAAAGAATTCATACCGCAAAAATATTTTAACAATGGATCTTAATAAGTCAATAATGCAGATTCTTGCTAAAACACGTTACGAACGTCTTTTTATCGACTTTGCTGACTCTGCCGGAGATATCTGGCAGTGTACGCTTACTGACGGTCGTATTTTCAGATGTACTTATAACGATATATTCAGAAATAATATTACATACATAAAAGAATCTATTATTGCCAAATCAAAATGTTCAATAAAAAATGAGGTTATTATAAAGCCTCTTGAATGGAACGATGCTGAGCTTACTGCCGAGGTTACAAGATTAGCTTCCGAATTACTTGCTCTTGATGTATCAAGGACTGTTCTTTTCAATCCGTATATTCCATTCAGATATAAGGTTGATAATTCCATAAATAACAGTCCGTTTCCTCAAAAAGTATCTGACATTAATGCATTCTCTGAAAGGTGCTTTAAAAAGCTTTGTGATATAATGCATTGTCAGATGATTAACCGAACTGATTTTGTGCTTGGCGGTTCACGCTATAATGATGTAGGCGGACTTTCTTACACACAGGAATATTATGATTATCTCAACAGATGCGTAGATTCAGCACAGACGGCTGCACTTGAGAACACTTATATACATCAGCTTCAGTCATCTGTGGAAATGTGTTTATTAAATAATAATTCCAATAAAATAAAAACACTGAATGGCTCACGCAAATTAATTCTGATATGTGAATCAGAGGAAGTTTATGATTATTGCAAAGAAGAATTAGGCATACCATGCACTTCTTACATAAAGTATTCTGATGCCGTCACAAAAAAACAGTGTCTTTGCCACAAGCTTTCAAAACTGCATGGAAAATATGATGAATATTTTATAGTAATTGCGCACCTTACACGTGACAGCGCAATCTTGAAATTATTATGGGAAATAGGATTTACCCAGCCTTTTGGATGCTATGTGCCTTCGGCTGATGAGTTCTGTCTCAACAACTTTAAGGGCTCATTTTCTGATATTTACCACAACATGGCAACTATAAAAAGCGAACATGTTCAAGCCCATTTTTCTGCGCACGCTTCTGAGATTACAATACATGAAAACTGTAATTTTAACCAGCGTCTGCTTGCATTCGTTCGTAATAGCTCTGTTCTTACTTTCGGCAAAGATATAAGAGCTGATAAATTAAGCACATCCTGTTTTGACTGTTCAGAAATTTCAATTGGAGATAGTTCCACCTTTGCAGACAATTGCTTTATTGTGACAGGAACGCCATTTACTAATATAGATATTGGCAGGGACTGTATGTTCTCAAGTAAAATTACCTGTCTTGGCGGTGACGGACATGCAATATTCGACATTGATTCAGGATATAGGATTAATCTGAATCCTGATAACGTCCGGTCAGGCAAACTCAGCATTAACATAGGCAGCCATGTCTGGGTTGGATATCAGGCATTCATTATGAGTGGCGCGGATATAGGTTCGGGCACAGTCATCGGTGCCCGAACACTTGTAAGCAAACCTATACCTAATAATGTTATAGCTGCCGGCAAACCTGCTGCCGTAATTAAAAAGGATGTTACATGGCGCCGTGATCCGTTCAGCCACAATATTTATGATAATCCTGATTCATTGGAAGCTGAATTTATAAAGAGGACGGGAGAGTAGATATAATGTCTGATTTAAAACCTATAATTTTAAAAGCGTTTGTTGGAAGCTATTCTGATGATTTCAATAATCAAATTGAAACAGGAATACCTATTGATATTAATATATATGGCAGCAATAATTCTGTTATTATTAATGGCAGCAATAAAAGTATTTCATATAGCATTACAGTCTGCAATAATACCAATATATCTATTGGATATAATGTCTTAACCAACATGAATCGCAAGCTTGAACTCGTTGCAGAAGATAACTCCGATATATCCATAGGAGATAACACTTCGTTTGTTAACGGGTGCAGATTTTTTGCTGGAAACAGCAGTAAAATATACATAGGACGTAACTGCATGTTTTCTACTGATATTCTTGTATCATGTAATCCAGTTATTGCCGAAATTACTTCATGCAATAATTCTATAAATGTGAATGATTATGTGTGGGTAGGATGGGGGGCATCGCTGCAGCAGGGCTGCAATATTAACAAAAGCTGTATTGTTGCTGCTCAGGCCGTTGTTGAAAATGAAGTTCCTGCCAACAGCCTTATAGCAGGAGACCCTGCGAAAATCATACGCAGCAATATTACATGGCATCGTCACAATATGGAATATAATATTAATGCCGTTTCGGCTGAATACAGAACTATATCAAACACTTAAGGATTAAACATGAAAAAAGCGCTAATTGTTGCCGGTGCCGGAGGATTCATAACACATTTTGAATTAAGCGACATAGATATTCTTATCGACATGGGATATCATGTCATATGTGCTGCTAATTTTGATAACCCTCTGTACGAATTTGATATTGATACACTTAACAGACGCAATGTAACCATTTATAATATACCTATGTCTAACAGACCGTCAGACATAGTCAGCCATGTCAGGTCTTTCTTCTGCCTTAAGAGAATCATACTCCGGGAGAATGTTGACATAATACACTGTCATACACAGGTGCCGTCAGCAATATCAAGAATGTCTGCAGGAAGGACTAAGGCCAGTATTATATATACGTCACATGGTTTTCATTTCTACGGTAAATCATCACTGACGGTAAGAATTATCAAATATATAGAAAAGAAACTGGCAAAAAAAACTGACTGTATTATAACTATCAATAATGATGATTACAATAATGCATTAAAGCTTGCCTCCGGAAGGACTATCGTAAGAAAAATTCCTGGAATAGGAATTGATACAGAGCGTTATATTCCCGCTGAAGCGTCAGGAAAGTCTGTACGTGCATCATCCGGAATACCTGATGGCGCATTCTATATAATCTCTGCCGGCATGCTTAATGACAATAAGAATCATATTACTGTCATAAAAGCAATTGCTGCGCTTGATAATCCGAATATATACTATGATATATTCGGTGAAGGACCTAAGCGCCCTGAACTTGAGCAGGCCATTGCATCGTATGGTCTTACCGGAAAGGTACGTCTGCGCGGATACAGAAGTGATATGTATAATTATTTCCCCGCAGCGGACTGCAGTGTTTTTGTTTCAAAACATGAAGGTCTCGGGATGGCTGCACTTGAGTCGTTATCATGTGGTATACCTGTAATAGCTACCAACCTGAGCGGTACGCGTGAGTATATTATTGACGGTACCAACGGATTCTTTATTGATGCATGGAATAATGTCATCCAGCTTGCCAATATCATAGACAGCTGTTGTACTGACAGACGCATATTGAAGAATATGGCACATGATTGCCGTAAGACGGCCACAATGTTTGACATAAGCATTTCAAGAACAATTATGAAAGAAATATATAATGATATCGACAAACGAACGAAGCACAACCGGTACAAATAAAAAAATTTCTGTTATAATGGGTGTCTATAACCAGAATAATTTCCGGATACTTTTTGATGCCGTTAATTCAATATTAAACCAGACTTACAGTAATTTTGAATTTCTGATATACAACGATGGTTCCAATCCGGAAGTATCTGAAGAACTACTCAGGCTTTCCGGACTTGACAAGAGAATACGCATATTATCATCGGCTGAGAATCATGGTCTGGCATATGCACTTAATGTCTGTATTGACAACGCAGACGGTGAATATATTGCACGAATGGATGATGATGATATATCACTTCCGGACCGCTTTGAAAAGCAGATTAACTTCCTTGAGAATAATCCGCAGTATTCATGGTGCGGAACATCTGCATTGCTTTTTGATAATAGCGGAATATGGGGCAGGCGCATAATGGTCGAGATTCCTGAGGCTGCTGATTATCTCAGATATTCACCATATATTCATCCCTCCGTTATGTTCCGTTCAGATGCTTTAAGAAAAGCAGGCGGTTATCATTCATCCGTCAGGACATTGCGCTGTGAAGACTATGAACTTTTCATGCGTATGACTATGGATGGTTATAAAGGCTTCAATCTTCAGTTACCTCTTTTTATGTACCGCGAAGATATTAATAATGTACACCGCAGAAAGCTGAGGTTCCGTATTGATGAAACGCGGCTGCGGTTATGTTATTTCAGGAAGCTGGGCATTTTATTTCCTTTTGGCTGGATATATGTCCTGCGTCCGCTTGCAGGCTTTTTTATCCCGGATTTCTTATTACATCATATCAAAAGAAATGAGACAGCATAATAATGATTAATAATAAATACGAAAACATTTTCAAAAAAGACAGGATTTATTCCTCTATTTTTTCAGAGCTGGACACTAAAAGTTCTATAACAGATGAGCAGCGGTATTTTTTATATGCATTTGCACCGTCTGTTCTTGAATTTGCCAGATGGATACTTAACTCAGCAATGAATAATGGTCATAAAAGAATATACTTTCTCGCACGTGACGGATATTATCCATACATTGCTGCAACACAGCTCTGCCAAGCTATGGAATATGACATTGAATGCAGATATCTTTCATTATCCCGTTATTCTCTCAGAATTCCGGAATTCCATCTCATGAAGGAGCAGTGCGTTGATAGAATATGTCTCGGAGGAATAGATGTTACATTTGAAAAGGTAATGAAACGCGCAGGGCTTACGGATGCTGAATGTCTGTCAATAGCAAAAGAGTGTGGCTATAAAGATTCCATGCATGATATACTTTCTTACAGTACAATAATGGAACTCAAGCCGGTTCTTCGCAGTAATAAGCATTTTCTCAAAATGGTATACTCGCATTCTGAACATGCATATTCAGACACAATAAGCTATCTTAGACAGGAAGGTCTTTTTGACGGTCTCAGTTTTGCGATTGCAGACAGTGGATGGATTGGAAGCATTCAGCAGTCATTGAAGAATCTTATCCATTCTGTTAATCCTTCAATTAATTTTGAAGGTTATTATTTTGGCCTGTATGACCTTCCTGATAAGGCATCGGCCAGTAACTACCATGCTTTTTATTTTGGACCCGGTAATCATATCTTACGGAAAATGAGATTCTGCAACTGCCTGTATGAAGCAGTCCTTTCTGCGCCTGAAGGAATGACAGTTTCCTATGAGTGCACTGATAATACTTACCGTCCCGTACTGGCAGACAGGTTCAATGTTAATCATGATTTAATAAAATATAACCAACAAGCTTTACAAATGTTTCTTGACGTTGTAATATCCAAAAAGGAGTTTTTAAGTTACACATGTCCCAGCTTATCAGGCAGGCTTTTGGAATGCCTGATGGCATCACCCGACATTACTGAAGCGGCTTACTGGGGAAATCTCATATTTTCAGATGATGTTATTGACTATCGCAGCCAGCGTGTGGCAAGACCTCTTACAGATGAAGATATCAGAAACCAGAGAATATTCAACAAAATCCTTAATATGCTTGGATTAAAGCATGACACTATTCATGAGAGTGCATGGATAGAAGGCAGTATTGTCCTTGGGCATAATAGGCGGACAGATATGCTTCATGCTCATATGTACAAATTTCTTGTTTATTTAAAAAAATATATAAAGTGGGTAATAAAGTAATGAAAAAAAGCGAAAGTCTCAAACAATATTTCTTTGTATTAAGGCAGCTCGTATCAAGAGAACTTAAACGCAAATACGCAAGATCATATCTCGGTATATTATGGAGCGTGCTCAATCCCATGCTTTCCATGGCTGTCCTGTCAATGATTTTTTCTACAATGTTCAAGAAATCAATTCAGAACTTCCCGATATATTATCTGACGGGATTAATAATATGGCAGCTTTTCAGCACTGCAACTTCAACGTCCATTACTACGCTTGTTGATAACAGGCAGCTGCTTCTCAAGGTTAAGCTGTCCAAGGAAACATTCGTACTCGCGCGTGTGTTTACAGCCGTTGCCAATTTCGGATATACATTCATCGCATACATAATTATGTTATTTGTATTCAAAATAAAATTTAATCCGTATATGCTGCTTTTACCGATAGATGTGATTTTTCTTACGTTTTTTTCAATCGGGATGGCATATATTCTTTCTACATGTTATGTTTTTTTTGCAGATATTAATCATCTGTACTCCGTAGTTCTCACATTGTGGATGTACATGAGTGCAATATTTTATCCTATTGATTCTGTTCCGGTATCTATGCAGCTTATTATTGGTTATAACCCAATGTTCTCGTATATTAATTTTGCCAGGGACTGTGTTCTCAATGCAAAGCTTCCGGATGCCACTGACTTTACACAGATTGCTGCATGGGGAATCGTTTCCTTCGCTATTGGGACTTATGTATTTAAGAAAAATGAAAATAAAGTTATGCAGGTAAGCTGATCTGTAAACATTAAAGAGGAATAAAATTATATGGAAAACGAAAAAAAAGAGACTAAACCCGCAATTATTGTTAATAACGTGTCAATGCGCTTTAAGATATCAACAGGCAATGCATCAGGTCTTAAAGAATTCATTATAAATAAAATCTCCCACAAATCCACATATCGCAAGTTTTATGCATTGCGCAATGTAAGCTTTGAAGTAAATAAAGGAGAGGTTGTCGGTATAATCGGTACCAACGGCTCAGGCAAGAGTACTCTGCTTAGAATAATTTCCGGAGCACTTAAACCAACAAGTGGTAATGTCGTTGTTGACCGTCGTAAGATTCAGCTTCTTACATTGGGAACCGGCTTTGATTCTGAACTTACTGCAAGAGAGAATGTATACCTTAATGGAGCAATAATCGGATACAGCAAAGAATTTCTTGATGCCAATTACGATAAGATTGTTGAATTTGCAGAACTGCAGAATTTTATGGATGAGAAAGTAAAGAATTTTTCGTCAGGAATGGTATCAAGATTAGGATTTGCAATTGCCACTGCCGGTAAAAATGCCGATATACTCATCTTGGATGAAGTTCTCAGCGTTGGTGACGAATTTTTCAAAGAGAAGAGTATGAAGCGTATAAAAGAAATGATTCACAGCGGTGCTACAGTACTCATTGTCTCACATTCGCTCAGCACAATAAAAGAGAATTGTACGAAGGTTATATGGCTTAATAAAGGCAAGCTAATGATGATTGGACGTCCAAAGAAGGTCTGTGATGCATACAGCCGCATGAACGTCCCGGGTGCCATAAAGACAAAATCTGCCCGTAAAAGTGACGGCAGCAAAGCCGCGCAGAATGCAGCAAAGAAAAATGTCCAAAAAGCAGCTCAGGGCAGGGACAATCAGGGAAAAACTGTGCGCAAGCTTGGTTTTATAAAAAAAGGCAATGATTTTATACTTGTCAAGAATGGCGTCCCAGATCTGAAATTCACCGGACTCATTAACATATACGAAGCATGGTGGTATGTTGTGGAAGGCAGGCTTAACCTCGAATATACAGGTCTTGTATATAATGCCGGATTTTACTGGTATGTGTCACGTGGTAAGATTGATGTCACATTTTCAGGCAAAGTAATGCATGAAGGCAAGGAATATATTGTAAAGCTTGGAAAGGCTCTGGGATGATTGCAAAGATTAGAATATCTGTTTACAACCTTTTAGTTAACAGAAAAACCGGAATATGTAAACGCTACCATAAATTTCACGATAAAGCCCATGGAGTTAAGAAAATATTTTCATGGCTTTATCTTATTTGCCTTAATTTCTGCTATTATATATTATTCTGTCATTTTCTCGGTGATGACATACAATGTGCTGTATATGAGAAGAAAAAGCTGCTTATTGATAAAAGTGAATCCGAAGCAGCATTTGAAAGAATTCTTCCGGCAGACAGACTTATTGAAAAGCTGTCCGCGTATGATATTGTATCTTTTGATATATTTGACACATTAATATTCAGACCATTTTCTGCTCCATCGGATCTGTTTTATCTGTTAGGCTGTCAGACACAGATGCTTGATTTTAAGAATATAAGAACAGCCATGGAATCCTCCGCACGATACAGAATGTATAAAAACTCCGGCACATATGAAGTTACAATATTCGATATATGGAAAGAGATTGAGGAACAGACCGGTCTTTCTTCATCATATTGGAAAGAAGAATTAGACCTTGAGAAAGAATACTGCTTTGCAAACCCATATATGCAGAAGGTCTTCAATTCACTGATTGAAAAAGGCATAAAAGTTATTATAACATCTGATATGTATATTCCGTCCTCATACATGGAAGATCTTCTTAAGTCATGTGGCTATACCGGCTACGACAGGCTTTTTGTATCATGCGACCTGAAAAAGAGTAAGGCTGACGGACAATTATATACACACATAAGATCACTTTATCCCGGATCTTCATTAATACACATAGGGGACAACTACAAAAGCGATTATATAATGGCACATAAGCATGGTTTTGATACATTTTATTATCCCAATGTTAACGGTTCCGGCGAACGATACAGAGCTTATGATATGTCTCCTGTAATCGGCGGGGCTTACAGAGGGCTTGTTAATACCCATCTGTATAACGGAGCTCTTCAGTTCTCCCGTGAATATGAATATGGATTTATATATGGCGGATTATTTGTGACAGGCTATTGCAATTTCATACACAATTACGCTGCTCATCACAGCATTGACAAAGTTCTCTTTCTTTCCAGAGACGGAGATATATTAAAACGTGCATATGATATAATATTTCCCGGCAATTCCTCAGTATATGTACATTGGTCAAGAAAAGCAGCAACAAAGCTCACCGCAGGAATCAACCGCTATGATTACATCCGCAGATTTTTGTACCATAAAGTCAATCAGAATATTCCTCTAAGCGACATATTTGCATCCATGTCACTTAGCAAAGATTTAACCGGTACATTTAACCTTAATACTGATGAATGCCTTACCAATGCCAATGTAGAAGCTGTCAGGCATATTCTTCTTGACAACTGGGATGCTGTCGTTGCTGAATACAAAACAGAAAGTAAGGCTGCCTCCCAATATTATAAAAATATTGTCAAAGGCTGCCGAAAAGTATGTGCTGTGGATATAGGATGGGCCGGAAGCGGTGCGGTTGCACTTAATAATCTTTTCAATAAAGAATGGGGCATTGATTGTGATGTAACCGGGATAATTGCGGGAACCAACACACTTTATAATACTGATGCAGATGCAGGAGAGCCGCTACTTCAGTCCAAAAGACTTGTGTCTTACATGTATTCCGCTTCATTCAACCGTGACCTTATCAAAAAGCATAACCCAAATCGCGGTTACAATCAATTCTGGGAGCTTCTGCTTGCTTCTACCGACAGACAGTGTACCGGATTCGGCTTTGACTCTGATAATAATGCCGTACCCCTCTTTGGCAGATGCGACATTAATCAGGACGGCATACTAATGATACAGAATGGCATAATCGACTTTGTAAAACTATACGGCAATCATTTTGGAAATAGTTTTTTCTACAATATATCAGGACGTGATGCATACGCACCTATGCTGGCTGCAGCATCAGATAATGAGAAATATCTTCGCAGCATTTACAGCAATTTTAATGTTGAAGCCAATGTAATATGATTGAAGCAGCTGCCAATGAGCAGGAAAGGAGTGTACAATCTGATATGAATTTATATATGATCATCAAGCGTATATTTGATATTGTAATATCTGTATCTGCTCTGATTTTTCTGACTCCGGTATTTGCAGTAATTGCAGTTTTAATATACCATGAAGATCATGGGAAGATATTCTATACATCCAACAGAGTCGGATTAAATGGCAGGATATTCAGAATCTACAAATTCAGAAGCATGAAGATGAATGCTGACAATCTGGAAGATACTCTTAATGAGAACGAGATAGAGCAGTACTTTAAAGAATTTAAGATTGTTAATGACCCAAGGATAACACGCATTGGCAGGGTTCTTCGTAAGACCAGCCTTGATGAGATTCCGCAGTTTTTTAATATCCTTAAAGGTGACATGTCACTTATCGGTCCCAGACCTATACTAAAATCAGAGCTTAACAAATATTATCCGGCCAATCAGGATAAACTCCTAAAAGTAAGACCTGGGCTTACCGGCTACTGGCAGTCGCACGGCCGTAATAATGTAAGCTACGAAAATAATGCGCGTCAGAATATGGAGCTTTATTATGTAGACAATTGTTCATTTATATTTGATATAATAATTTTTTTTGAAACATTCATAGCTGTTTTTAACACACGCGGAGCCAATTAGATTTGACCGCAGTTTCAGGAGCAATACATGGACACCAATTCATTGCAGATTATAGTAATAATAGTTATTGTGATACTTACGTGCATATACGTATATGTACGCAACAAAAAGAATGCTGCTGCCGCGATTGAGCGGCGGATAACAAAAGAATGGGGAAATATTCCTTCAAAAAAATATACTTCTGACAGTTATTCCAATATATCTCATTATTTTCGCAACAGTACCGGTGTTCCGGCTCATGTTATTGATGACATAACATGGAATGACCTTGGAATGGATGACATATTCCGCCTTATCAACAACACTTATTCGTCAACCGGTCAGGAGTATCTTTATAAGCTTTTACGCACTCCATGTGCTGAAGAAGAGGTCCTGAAGGAATTCGGAACTCTTGCAGACATTTTTGGAACTGACGAAGCACTTCGCAAAAGCATGCAGCGTGCCTATATGAAGCTTGGCACATCAAGAAATATCTCTGTTTCAGATTATCTTGAAGTAATAACCGGCCTTGAGCCCGAAAGTAATGCAAAACACTATGCCGGATGGGCTGCCATTGCAGCTTCATTTGCACTTCTTGCCTTCAGTCCTGCTGCCGGAATAGCTGCAATATGCATCGTCATAGGATATATTGTTGTGTCATATTACAAATGCAAAGCGCAGATTGATCCATATCTTGCATGTGTCAATCATATATTAAAGCTGGACGAGTGTTCATCTGACGTGATATCCGTAATATCTTCACATGACGGGCTTGAAGATTACGTAACACAGCTTTCACAGCTTCACCACACAATGGCAGCAGACCTCAAAGGCTCAGGTATTCTTGGAGCATCCTCAGGTCTTGACGGTTCAGTTGCCGCCATGCTGCTTGATTATGTAAGAATACTGACACATCTTGATATTATCAGATTCAATAAAATGATTAAAAAAATTGCTCTTCATAAAGAACAGGTCTTCCTGATGATGGAGCTTCTCGGCAGACTTGAATCAGCCATTGCCGTAGCTTCCTTCAGGCAATATCTTGACAGTAATAACGGCTGGTGTGAACCCGGGCTTTCGCACAGCAGCATCAGGCTCAATGCAGAAGGTTTATATCACCCTCTTATAAATAATCCTGTTGCCAACTCCATTGATGAAGAACACTGTGTTCTTATTACCGGCTCCAACGCTTCGGGAAAGTCAACATTTCTTAAGACAATTGCAATAAATGCAATCCTTGCACAGACAATATACACCTGCACGGCGGCTTCTTATAGTGCCGGTTATTACCGTATATATTCATCTATGGCACTCAGGGATGACATAAGCCGCAGCGAAAGCTATTACATGGCTGAGATACGTTCACTTAAAAGAATAATGGATGCTGCCCGCCAGCAGGATTCATGCCCGGTTCTGTGTTTTATCGACGAGGTTCTGCGCGGAACCAATACAGTCGAACGAATCGCAGCATCCGCACAGATTCTTAAAGACATGGCAGAACGCCGTGTCCTGTGCTTTGCAGCTACCCATGATATCGAGCTGACTGAGCTTCTTGAGAGCTGCTATTCCAATTATCATTTTCAGGAAGAGGTGCTTGATAATGATGTTAAGTTTAATTACAGACTGTATACAGGCAGGGCAGCTTCACGCAATGCCATAAAACTTCTGTCAATAATGGGCTATGATGATGCAATTATTGCAAGTGCGGAACAGATGGCATCAGACTTTATAAAAACAGGCAAATGGAGGAATATATGAATGTAACAATCTATACAGACGGTGCAGCCAGAGGCAATCCCGACGGTCCGGGAGGCTACGGAACGGTCATTCATTATGTTGACCCAAAGGGTGAACTTCATGTTCGTGAATTCAGCGCCGGCTACAAAAAGACTACCAATAACAGGATGGAGCTTATGGCTGCAATTGCAGGTCTTGAAGCTCTTACCAGACCATGTAATGTTAATCTTATATCAGATTCCAAATATCTTGTAGACGCATTTAACCAGCACTGGATAGAAGGCTGGATCAAAAAAGGCTGGAAACGCGGTAAAAATGAACCGGTCAAAAATGTTGACCTGTGGAAACGTCTTCTTGAAGCCATGAAGATTCACAATGTTACATTTACATGGGTTAAAGGACATGCGGGACATGAGATGAACGAACGCTGTGATGAGCTTGCAACAACAGCTGCCGACGGCAGTAATCTGCTGGATGACATAGCATCCGAATGATAAATTGCTTGAAAATACATATAATGAGTGATAGAATAAATTAGATTGATAATGTATTTATGCGCCTTTGCGCAGAAATGAGGTATTTATGAATATATGGTCTGTGGCTTCGGCCTCAATGGGACCTGCCGTTTTAGCAGGTGATTTTATAGGTGAGTCAATTAAGTTTGTTATTTATCTTGCGGTTATCGTATGTGCATTTACTGCAGGTGCCAAGCTACGCAAGCATGTAGATGCCAAGAAGGCATCCAAGTAAAGAACAGATTTTATTATATTTTGGAGGATTGTTAAAGTGCAGAAGTACGGTGTTAATGAATTGAGAAGAATGTATCTCGATTTCTTCGAGAGCAAGGGACATCTTAAGATGAAGAGTTTTTCACTGGTCCCTCATAATGACAACAGCCTGTTGCTCATTAATTCAGGAATGGCTCCTCTCAAGCCTTATTTTACAGGTCAGGAGATTCCACCAAGACGCAGGGTTACGACTTGTCAGAAGTGTATCAGAACAGGAGATATCGAGAACGTAGGTAAGACTGCAAGACACGGTACTTTCTTTGAGATGCTCGGTAACTTCTCATTCGGTGATTATTTCAAGACAGAAGCAATTCACTGGTCATGGGAATTTCTTACAGAGGTTGTGGGGCTTGATGCCAGCCGCCTTTATCCATCAGTATACGTTGACGATGATGAGGCATTTGACATATGGAATAAGGAGATTGGAATTGCTCCTGAGAGAATATTCAGATTCGGTAAGGAAGATAACTTCTGGGAACACGGTTCAGGTCCATGCGGTCCATGTTCAGAGATTTATTATGACCGCGGCGAGAAGTACGGCTGTGGTAAGCCCGGCTGTACTGTAGGCTGTGACTGTGACCGTTACATGGAAGTATGGAATAATGTATTTTCACAGTTCAACAATGACGGACACGGTAACTATTCAGATCTTATCCAGAAGAACATCGATACGGGAATGGGCCTTGAGAGACTTGCCGTTGTTGTTCAGGACGTAGATTCAATCTTTGACGTAGATACACTTCAGGCTCTCCGCAACAAAGTGTGCGAGATGGCCGGCGTAACATATAAGGAAGACGAGAAGACGGATGTTTCAATCCGTGTTATTACAGATCATATCCGTTCAGTAACATTCATGGTTTCTGACGGAATCATGCCATCTAACGAAGGACGCGGATATGTATTAAGAAGACTTCTCCGCCGTGCTGCAAGACACGGACGCCTTCTCGGTATAGAAGGCAAGTTCCTTTCAAAGCTCTGCGAGACAGTAATTGAAGGTTCTAAGGACGGATATCCTGAACTTGATGAGAAGAAAGCTTTTATCTTCAAGGTTATTGATCAGGAAGAGGACAAGTTTAATAAGACTATCGATCAGGGTCTTGGAATACTTGAGCAGCTCGAAGCTGACCTTGTAAAGACAGGTAATAAGATTCTTTCAGGCGCTGATGCTTTCAAGCTTTATGACACATATGGATTCCCTCTTGATCTTACTAAGGAGATTCTTGAAGAGAAGGGCATCACAATAGATGAAGAAGGCTTTAAGAGTGCAATGGAAGAGCAGCGTATCAAAGCCCGTACAGCGCGTAAGACTACTAACTACATGGGTGCGGACGCTACTGTATATGATGAGATTGATCCTGCAATAACAAGCAGTTTTGTCGGATATGACAAGCTCACTAACCAGTCTAAGGTATCTGTTCTTACAACTGAAGAGAATGTTGTCGAAGCACTCTCTGACGGTGACAGGGGAACTATCGTTGTAGATGAGACAGTATTCTATGGTTCAATGGGTGGCCAGGAAGGCGACAGAGGTGTTATAACTTCTCCTGAGGGTGAATTCCGTGTAGATACCACAATTCATCTTAAGGGCGGCAGAATAGGTCATGTCGGCGTTATGACCAAAGGCATGATTAAGACCGGTGATACTGTTACTCTTACTGTTGATGCTCCAGCAAGAGCCGCAACATGTGCCAACCACAGTGCAACTCACCTTCTTCAGAAGGCTTTAAGGGATGTACTCGGAACACATGTAGAGCAGAAGGGTTCATATGTTGACCCTGACAGACTCCGTTTTGACTTTGCCCATTTCCAGGCTATGACACCTGATGAGATTGCCAGCGTAGAATCAATAGTCAATGAGAAGATTGCAGAGGCACTTCCTGTTGTTACTAATATCATGAGCCTTGAAGATGCCAAGAAGACAGGAGCAATGGCACTGTTTGGAGAAAAATACGGCGATAAGGTACGTGTCGTATCCATGGGTGATTTTTCAACTGAACTCTGTGGTGGTACTCATGTTGCCAATACAAGCAATATCATGCTTTTCAAGATTGTATCTGAATCAGGTGTTGCTGCCGGAATAAGACGTATTGAAGCTCTTACAGGTAATGGCGTTCTTGCTTATTACCGCAATATAGAGAATACACTTGCCGAAGCCTGCAGGACAGCTAAGACTGAACCTTCTCAGCTCATTCACAGAATTGCTTCAATGAATGACGAGATTAAGTCTCTTTCTTCAGAGAATGAGAAGCTCAAGGCTAAGCTTGCAAACGAGGCTGTTGGTGATGTCCTTGCCAATGTTCAGGAGATTGGTTCATTCAGGTTCCTTCCTGTAAGTGTGGCAGATGTAGACATGAACGGTCTTCGTACTCTCGGTGACAACATGAAAGATAAGATTGGTTCAGGTATTGTAATACTTGCATCCACACAGGGTGACAAGGTTAATATTATTGCAATGGCAACTGATGATGCAGTCGCTAAGGGTGCTCACGCAGGCAACCTTATCAAAGCCGTAGCTCCTATTGTTGGTGGCGGTGGCGGCGGCCGTCCTAATATGGCACAGGCCGGCGGCAAAAACCCGGCAGGTATCGATGAGATGCTTGCTAAGGCAGCCGAAGTTGCAGCACAGCAGCTTCAGTAAGGAATGAGGGATAATGGGTAATTTTGAAGCTAATGGAAATTCCGAGGTAGAAAGCCATATGAAGAAGCATCATTCTAAGTTAAGCACAGTACTTATTTCTTTAATCTTTGTTGCAGCAGCAATTGCATGGCTTATTCATGTACCGACCGGAATTCTGCTTACAATAATAGGCGGAATCGTATTCGGACTTACCTATAAGAATTGAATATTTTGCTTTTAAGAAGCTCATGCTCCGGCACTCCGGTGCGTGGGCTTTTTAATCATACATAACGAAATGGGGAACTATGCAGAGATTACTTATCACAAAATTCAACGGACAGACCCTGTGCGCTGTATGTGACCAGATGACAATACGTACAGTCCGGGTCATTGAGGATGAATCAATACTTGGCAATATATATGTCGGAAGAGTTGAGAATGTTGTCAATAATATAAATGCAGCATTTATTGAATATGCCAGAGGGAAAAAAGGTTATTATTCTCTTACGGATAATGAGCATCATATTTTCCTTAATCCCAAGAATAATGACAGGATGTGCATTGGTGACCTTGTTCTTGTCCAGGTGTCAAGAGAAGGTGTCAAGACCAAGGAACCGACACTTACCGGCCGTATAGGCATAACCGGAAGATATTGCGCACTTACTCTGGACTGCAAATCAGAGAATTCGTCCGTATTTATTTCCAAGAAAATTACCGATGAAGACAGGCGTTCTTATCTCAAAGGAATTGTAAAAGATGCAATGAATAATGCATTGAATGCATACACAGCTTCATCGGTTAATTCCACACCGACTGCCTCTGACATGCATTTTAATATAATTGTAAGAACCAACGCAGAAGATGCTCCGGAAGAACTGGTAACAGCCGAAGTGTCAAGAATTGTAACAACAATGTGCGATATACTTAAAGATGCCGTTACTCGTAAAGGTCTCACAAGAATGTATTCTCCTGAAGAGAGCTGTCTGGAAGATGTGCAGAACATGCGTGCCACTAATCTTGAAAAGATAATAACAGATATTCCTGAAGTTTACGACTCGGTAAGACGGTATCTTGGTGAGAACGAACCGGGAGAAGCTGCCAAGCTTGAATTTTATGATGATATGCAGCTGCCTCTTAACAAACTTTACAGTGTTGAAAGTCAGATCAGTACCGCGCTTAACAAACGCGTATGGCTTCCTTCCGGCGGATATCTTGTTATCGAACCTACAGAAGCACTTACCGTAATAGATGTCAATTCAGGCAAATTCACCGGTAACCGTAAGCTGAAGGACAACACATACCTTAAGATTAACATGGAAGCTGCAGTTGAGATAGGCCGCCAGCTCATGCTGCGTAATCTCTCAGGCATTATTGTCGTTGACTTTATTAATCTTAATACATTTGAAGAAAAGAAGGAGCTTATGTCTTATCTTGCTGATATTCTTAAGGCTGACACTGTCCCCACAAGCGTCGTTGACATGACCAGGCTTGGGCTGGTTGAGATAACACGCAAGAAAATCCGCAAACCGCTTCACGAGGTAATTGCCAGTGCCCAGCTATAATATTTTTTACAGCCGCATCAGAAATTATTTTGACGGCAATGAATTAAGACTGAATATACTAAAAGCCATCTACCGGGTTATGCCACTAATAACCGCTGCCACATATATAGCTGTGCTTGCGCTGCTTTTTGTCAGGCATGATGCACGGCTGATACGTGTCACCTGTTATCCGTGTATTGTGTTTGTGGCAGCTTCAATATTCAGGAAATGCTATAACCGGCCAAGGCCATACGAAGGAAATGATGCTATAATTCCGCTTATATCAAAAGATAAAAAAGGGCAGTCGTTTCCAAGCAGACATGCTCTGTCAGCAGCTGTTATTGCATCAGCATGCTTCTATGTATATGTGCCTCTTGGAATTATCATTGCGGTAATATCTGTTGTAATTGCCATCACAAGAGTAATTGCAGGCGTACATTATCCGTCTGATGCAGCCGGAGGACTCATAATAGGTTATGGTTTGTGCACACTGCTTTTCCTGTACATATGAATGTGCATATTAATGAATGAATAATTTTATACAAAATTTTATCTGGAGGTACAACATTATGCATTCACCACTTGAGATTGCCAAGAATTATGTTGAGATAGGAATTCACAAAGTAAGAATGTCCGCATGGAAGATGCTTGTTCTCGGAATCTTTGCCGGAATGTTTATCGGATTTGCCGGAATTGCTTCCACAACCGCACAGGCAACCATAGAGAATCCGGCTATTGCACGCCTTATCGGTGCGTGTGTATTTCCTGCCGGCATGGCTATGGTTCTGATTGCCGGAAGCGAACTTTTTACCGGCAACAACCTGATAATACTTGCCTGTCTTGAAAAGAAAGTTACGGCCGGACAGATGCTTAAGAACTGGGTAACAGTATTTACCGGGAACTTTTTAGGTGCGGCATTCGTAGCTTTAATGGTTGTATATGGACATATTCCGGATCTTTATAACGGACTTCTGGCACAGAAGATGGTCGCAGCAGCAGTAATCCGCGTTAATGAGACATTTGCGGAAGCACTTATAAGAGGAATATTATGCAACATACTTGTGTGTATTGCAGTATGGGCTTCATTTGCAGCCAAGAAGGTGTCAGGCAAGCTGATGATGAGCTTCTGGCCTGTCATGATTTTTGTCCTGTGCGGCTTTGAGCACAGCATTGCAGACATGTATTTTGGCATGGCAGGGCTGCTGTGTGCGGGAGAATATTCAATTGCAGCTCCTGAGCTTACATTTGCATCATTTATACTTAAGAATATTATTCCCGTTACGCTTGGCAATATTATAGGCGGTGCCGGAATTGTAGGTGCCGGTTACTGGGCTATGTATCTTAAGCACACACCGGGCACAGACATATCTATTGAAAAGGAACAGGAGGAAATTGACATTGCGGAAGAATATTAAGACAGGAACATTTTATACTAAGTATACCAGGGCGGCTTCTATAACGCTCGCAGCAGGCTTAATTGTATCAGGTCTTGCCGGCTGTGGATTTTCCAACATTGATTCGGCGGCTGCGCAGCCCGGTAATACGATTGTATCATCTGAGACATCAGGTGCCGCAGACAATCTTACAACCGGCGTTACAGACCTGTCAGATAAGACCGGTGCTTCCATGACATCCGGTGCTGTGTCATCACAGGCAGCAGCGTCAGCAGCTAACCGTACAATGGGAGTGTGCGGGCTTTATATCTATGACGAGGCATCAGGAGCACGCCGATTTGTAGACAGAACATATACAAGTACATGGGAGAAGGGCAGGGACATTATGTGTTTTGAGGTATTCAACACAAGAGAGGCCTCACTTCCCGGCAAGGTGTTCAAATACATGTGGGAGCCGGTATGGTTCACTCCTGACGACGCTGCAAAGTACAGAATAGGCTACGCGGTTGACTTTACACTCAAAGACGGAACCAGAATCCATAAGATGCTTATTGAGCCTGAGGATACACTTGAATATAAAAAATATATGGAATTCTACATGTATGACGATTATCACCAGACACCGGGAGTGTGGTACAGCCATGTTGAACAGTCTGCTTATAATTCCGATACAATACTTACATCCATTAAGTTTACTGCCGGTCAGGAATATGACAAAATAGACGGCAAAGTAACACTTACTGCATTTATATACGATCCTGCTGCAGGGCAGTTTGATAAAGCAGGCAATTATACCGGCAGCGCATATTACAGTATTGATGTGGTTAACAGATAATGAAAGACTTAACTAAAGGTAATGACATAAAGGTTATTATACAGTTTGCAATTCCCATTTTCCTTGCAAATGTCCTCCAACTCACATACAGCTTTGTTGATACACGCATGGTCGGAGAGTTCCTCGGTGACCATGCATTAGCGGCTGTGGGGCTGACCAATCCTCTCAACACACTTATTGTCGGGCTTCTTACAGGGCTGACCAACGGTTTTGCGGTAATAACGGCAAGATTTTTCGGTGCACACGATGAGAACGGTGTCCGCAGGGCTGCGGCTGCATCGTATGTGCTTGGTGTTATATGTGCTCTTGTACTGACTGTCCTGAGCGTAACATTTTTGTATCCCATGCTCCGCATTCTTAATACACCGGACAATCTTATTGAAGATGCGCACAGGTATATAGTAATCATATTTGCCGGAATGATTATATCTGTATTTTATAATGTATGCATGGGCATTCTCAGGGCTATCGGCGATACCGTTACACCGCTTATATTCCTTGCACTTTCGGCAGTTCTTAACATCGCCGGTGATTATATATGTCTTGCCGTGCTTGACATGAATGTCGAAGGTGCTGCTTATGCAACACTTGTCTCGCAGATGGCTGCAGGCATTGCATGTATTATCTATTCCGTAAAGCGCTATGAATGCATATGCTTTACATGGCAGCAGTGCCGTGTTGACAGTGTTCTCGCACGTTCAATGATGTCCTCAGGATTTTCGATGGGCTTCATGAACTCAATCGTGTCTCTTGGTACGGTATCACTTCAAGGCGCGATTAATACACTCGGAGACAGCTATATAGTTGCACATAGTGCCGCACGTAAGATAACTGAGCTGTTTATGATGATATTCTCCGTGTTTGGAATGACTATGGCAACATTCTGCGGACAGAATATAGGTGCCGGCCGCACCAACCGCGTACGCAAAGGAATATGGCACAGCATACTTATCTCATGGGTATGGTGTGTTATGACAGCAACTGCCGCATGGCTTGCAGGACCATGGTTCATACATCTTGTTACCGGCAGCAGTTCTGATGAAGTGCTTGCAACCGGGGCT
>OKSL01000329.1_pt1 | contig 34105 bp, 46 predicted proteins | sample 1606251 | NCBI WGS metagenome assembly OKSL01 (sample SAMEA3879543, study PRJEB24766) | human gut metagenome | biome: human-associated habitat; feature: feces | place: USA | collected 1985/1987 | reverse complement strand
GGCACAGAAGTGGCCGCTTGTGGCGCAGGGCAGAGGAAATCGGAGAAACGGAGTGCCGGGAAGGACGGATTTGGCAGAGGGTATTTTCGTGGCTCCTCACCTTATTTGTCAGGTAGTCGGGATCTATTGTTAAATGTCAATAAAGCGCATGGATAACCCGTGTTTTTTTATAAATTTGCGAAAACGGGTTTCAATATCCGACAAAACGTGAGGCATGGAAATATATACCCCAAAAACCAAGATCAAACTTTCTCCGGTGATAAGAAACGGGAGAGAATTTGTCGAAGTGACTTTCGGTAATGACAATGACATCCGCTTGTCGCTGTCGAAGGAAGAAAACGTACTGCTTGTCGGCGGCAGGGCTTATCTGCCGGCAGAAGATTTCGTGCTTGCCGAGTTCTTCGACCGCTATGTAAAAATGGCGTTTATAGACTATTCTGCCATCAAGGAAACCGCACCCCGTAAAGAGGAAGACAAACGGCCGCCACTGCCGGAAGGCTATCTGGAAAAACTTCAGCAAGTGCGTTACAGTGACCATACCGTAAGGGTATATACCTCCTATTTCCGCGATTTCCAACAGCATTTCGAGGGGCGTAAGATTGAAACGGTTACTCCCGGCGAGATAAACGACTACCTGCTGTATCTCATCCACGAGAAAAACATATCCTCCTGCCAGCAAAACCAGCGTATCAACGCCATCAAGTTCTATTACGAGAAAGTTCTCGGTCAGGAACGGCGGTGTTACAAGGTGAACCGTGCCAAACGGGAGAAGACGCTGCCCGACGTGTTGAGCAAGGAGGAAATAAAGAAAATACTCGACGTGACGGTGACAGACCTGCGTTTCTTCTGCATGTTCTCCATACTCTATTCCGCAGGGTTGCGCATCAGCGAACTGCTGGAACTGAAACCCGGCGACATCAACGAATCCCGCTCCCTGATACGGGTGCGGCAGGGTAAAGGGAAAAAAGACCGCTACACCCTGCTGTCAAGACCGTTGATGAAAAAGCTGACGGAATATAACAGACTATACAAACCGAAAGTGTGGCTTTTTGAACACAGACCGGGAGAACCTTTCACCGAGAGTATCGTGTCGAAACGGCTGAAGGCAGCGGCCCGGGAAGCGGGAATCACGAAACGGATTTATCCGCACCTGCTGCGCCATTCGTTCGCCACTCACCTGCTGGAGCAGGGAACCGACATCAAGATAGTGAAAGAGCTTATGGGACATAACAATATCAAGACGACAGAAAGGTATGTCCACATAGCCGACACTTTCAAAAGCAATATCAAAAGCCCGTTGGACGATCTGTTGATGGAGGAAGACGAGGTCTGATACTTAAAGAAAATAACAGCCAAATCCGCTGTTAGCATAACGTTATCAATCATATAGAATATGGAAATATCCGAATTTAGACAACGATATATTGCGGCAATGAGGTTGTCGGAAAGGTCAAAGATTGCCGAATTGTTCCGACTTGCAGATGATCTGGAATCTTTTGAAAAGACGGAAGAAAATTATCGCATATTGAGCGATGTATATAGTCATTTGGACTATTATACAAAAGCCTATAAATATTTATCGGAAGTTGCCAACCCCAGTAACGCAAAGGATGCTAAAAAGCTATATCACCTTAAAGACAGGATGGAACAAGAAGGTGATCGCTTTGCTGTAAAACGCCCCCGTAAAACAAAAGTCTGTGGCTCGGTCAAGATGCCAAATTTCAAGTATTGTTCTAAGCCACTGGAAGCCGGATTGTTTGAGGAAACCGACATGCCGGAGAAATGTGACTGTTGCGGTAAAGGGACGAATCTGATTTATTCCGGTCCGTTCTACAGTAAAGAAAATCCGGATGTGCTATGCCCCCAATGTATAGCATCAGGTAAAGCGGCTAAAAAGTTTCACGGAGAGTTTGTTGACAGTGCGCTTGCGCTTTTGTTGCCAGATATACCGAAAGCCAATGTAACAGAGTTATGCAAAAAGACTCCTTGCTATCGAGGTTGGCAACAGGAATATTGGCCGGCACACTGTGGGGATTTTTGTGAGTTTATAGCTTACGTCGGCTGGAAAGAAATCGTAGAAATGGGATTAGAAAATTCCGTTGAATTCGCTACTGAAGCAGAAGGTTATTCAGAACATAAGGAATACATTGTAAATGGCGGTTCATGCCAGGGGTATTTATTCCGTTGCCTAAATTGTAAAAAATACATTCTCTATGTAGATTGTGATTAAAGAGATTGATAACATGCACCTATGCCTCCTAAACGGCGGCAAGCTGCAACCCATTATCGTTCATTTCAAGTAATATGAATCATGGTATATAATAATTCATTCACAGTGATATTTGATGACTTATCTGAGTACATGAATACAAATGATAAGTCTTTGCTTAAAGAAGATATGCTCCAGTTATCATATAGGGGATATATAGTAGATTTAGGATTCTACTCAAACGGATTTATTCTATATCTGATAAAGGACAAAAACTGGGATACACCAATCAAAACAGAGCATATCCAAGAAACCGAGATTATAAACAAATTGAATAAGATGTGTGATGAAATCTTGTCAGACATTAATTTGAACGATAACAAACAGCAGACCGACTGAACAAGCGGAACGCTGCCAAACATTAGCAGTTTAGAATTAAATATTATGGATAAAGAGCAATTCAAATCAATAGTTCATCCAATAATGAAAGCGAATTGCTTTCGTAGAAAAGGAAATTCGTGGTATAAGACTACTGCCGAATGTATAGTTGTATTCAATCTCCAACACTCTTTGTATGGAAAGATGTTTTATATAAACTTGGCGGCTTTATTACGTAAAGGAGATGATTTACTATTTCCTAAAGAATATCAATGTGATATTAGAATGCGCTTCCCAATAATGGAAATTGAAGGGTGTTCCACACAAATGATATTAGATTTAGAATCGACTATTGATGAACAGTTGCGTTCACGGTTAATTGAAAATATCATAAATATTTCAATACCCATTTTACAAAAATTAGAATCAATCGATGGGATAATTGAACTATATGGAGAAAAACCAGAACTTAATAATATTTATCCTTTTAGTTCAATTCTGTATAGGAAAGAAATGAATAACAAGTTAAAGGCTATTTAGAAAATAAACTGCTAACAAACAGCAAACCGACTGAACAAGGCGGAACGCTGCCAAACATTATTGATGTATATGAATGAACAAGAATTAATACCTAAAAATAAATTTGATTTAGATGCAGCCAAACGTCTTTTAGAGGCAACACCTGAACAGGTTTCGGTTGTTGCGTTCTCTCTATTAGAATGGATTGCAGACATGAATTGGCCTGTTGCATTAGAGATTATTCATGTATTGCCTAAATTTTACAAAGAACTATTACCGAGCATTGAACAAATATTGATTAACCAAAAAAATGATGCCATTTGGAAATATTGGATTATCAGTCAGCTTTTAATCCAGTTTCCTAAAGAAAGTCTTATAAACCTACTGCCAGTCATACAAAAGTATGCTGACAGTGTTCCCAATAATGAAGATGAAGAAGATTTGAAAGAATCAGCATTAGATTTTTTAGATTGGTACAATAAAAAAGAATGTTCATCAATAACAAACAGCACTACCGCTTAAAGCGGAACGCTGCCAAACATTAGTTGTCAAATAAAAAAGGAATTAAAAATGAATGAAATAATACGCAAATTGTCATTGGCAGGAAATAAGCGACCTGTGACAAATAAAGATATGTCACAAATAGAAAATAAATTGGGGATAGTCATTCCTGATGATATGAAGGCTTTTTATCTTTGTCTTAATGGCACAGGTGTCTTAGGCTTGGATGTAGAATGTATGTTCCACTCTCCGATAACTGGATTAGATTATGAAATTTCACATTTTATTTCATTTAAATATGGTGGCGCACAATTTACCATAGACGGAGGTGTATCAATCGCTCGCATTGAAGAAAACCGTGCATCCAATCTGCTTGTATTCGCCATAGCGGAAGATCATTCTCGTTTTGTGATTGATGTTAAAACTGGGAACATCTACAATTACAAGCATAAGGAAATCAAATGGTATTATACCAAAGAGGGACGACAGATTTTCTTTGATGTAAGTACATATGATGAACAAGCCGATAATTTCTGGCGTACATCGTCAGAGCCATTCAGGAGTGAACAGGCATATTATTTGGGTGATAAAACGCTTGTTGCAGAATCGTTCTCTGAATTTATACTTCATCTGTCTGTTACAGTTAATGAATATCCAGAAGTTGAAGTTTTACCTGAAAGCCGTTATACTGATTTTTGGGGAAATGTAGTGTATGATAAATATGAGGGTTTTAAGACAGAACGAAAAGCGGAAGTTCTTGCTTTAAATATGGATGCTACCGTATATGTGGGCAGAGCGTATAACGACAATGGAGAAGAGATAACGACACCGCCAACAATGAAGAAGCTGGAGGAGTATGAACAAACTTTACGGCAATTTCTTGATAATACAGATTTGATTGTAAGCCAAATTATGGAAAAGGCATATAAGTACTACAAAAAGAATTACGCACATTACTACGAAAAAGAATTTGAGGTACTGTTTCCTAATGAGATGGTAATGCCATCGGCTGACTCAAAATTGCACTCTCCGCTATGTATAACAACTCCAGCGGAACATCTACGATACATGACTTACAATCCGTGTAATCATATCCGTGTATTGCCTCGCAAAACTATTATCATTCCGATTGACTATTCACTTGATGAGGAACATGGGATGGAAATAAAGATTGTTGATGGTAAAGTAAAATCCATTGGTGAATCAGGAAACTACGAATAGACAACTAACATGCACCTCAATCGCCCCAAAAGGCGATTAGCTGCCAAACATTATTCGCATAAATGATAAAATATGATACAGGTATATTTCATAACTGATAGACATAAATTGGAGCATCCATTGTTCTGTATTACTGAACAAGAATTACAGGTAATAAATAATTTGTCACAAGGAGTATTACCATATATTGATCCGTATGGCGATACAATGCTTTATATTGACCATATAAATTTCATCTGCGATAATATTCAAATTATGATGGAAAATAAGGAACGGCAATTTTGTTATGATAAAGAATATAACCAATCAAAAGAATTATACGAGAAATTTAAGCCTGTAATCTCCAAAGAAACAACTTTATTCCTCGTAGGAGACTAAAAATGCGAATAACATACGAATCAATCTCCCATAAAGGTCGATTATCCGCCGGACATTATGGTAGAAGTAAAAGAATGAAAATATGAAAAATAATAAAATTAATAATATAGTTAATCTCACGGCATCGGAAAGATATGATTACTTCATCCGTAAAGTTGCAGACTTTGAAGAACTCTGGGGCTTAAAGGATGCAGAAGGATGGGCTTTGATGGGAAATGAGGAACAGGTTTTATTTCCTATATGGTGTGAAATAGAGTTTGCGGAACTATGTAGGTGGGACAATTATCAACCAACCGCAATTCCTCTTGATGACTTCATCGAAAAATTACTCCCCAAGTTGGAAAAGGACAATGTAATGTTAGCTATCTTTCCGACTCCCAAAGGGAAAGGCATCATTTGTAAAACACAAGATGTGAAGTCCGATATTGAAAAAGAGTGTGAACAATATGAATAAACTACCATAACAAGCGGCTTAACCTCCCCGAAAGGTCGGTTAGCCGCCGGACATTAGCAACCAATAACGCAAAAGTATATGACAACTAAAAAATATGCCTATTATATAGAGAAACAAACAAGGGCGTTAAATAAACTAAAACATTTAATGCTCGAACCTATTTTTGATGAATTTATTATTCATCTGAATGGAAAGAAAATAGGTGTTTTGTATCAGAATCGCTGTTATCTTTTGCTCACTGATAAAGCAAAAGAGTTGTTACCAAACGCTCCAATATGCCGCCCATATAAAAATCTGCAGGGAGAAAAGGATTTCATATTGATAGAAAATACAGATGACGGAGGTTTGCTTTCCAAGTTATTCAACGAAACTTATAATGAATTATATTCATGGCAGGATTTAATGTGCGATTTCTCGTATATTTTTACAGTAAATAGGCTGTATATGGAGCATATTGAGCGGCTATATGACGAGTTCGTTGTGTTGTTGTCTATATGTTGGAATAATGGGTTCTTGAAAAATCGTCCAGTAGACACAAGAGGTAGAATTATAAAACTTGAATATTGTCGGAGCGATTTAACACCAGATGGAGAAAAATTTTTCATGCCTTTTGTAACGAAATTCTTTTCATACACTGATAGGACAACAAAGACACCTTCTGAAAAATTGATTACTAAATGGTTGAATGAGGTAAAAAATAAAAACTGATTGCTAACAAGCAGATTAATCTCCCTTAAAGGTCGATTATCCGTCAGAACATTATAAACCTGTAAAATGAGAATATGATTGAAGCACTAAAAAATATAGGATTCATCGTTACGGAACGATTGGAAAGAAAAGAACTAAGTCCCGATTTCCTTAATCGGTATTCAAATCTTCCTGCCGATTATCAGGAATTTTTACAGCGATTTCAAATCATCACCAATGAAAGTGATAATGTATGGTTTAACTCCATAGAAGACTTTAATGGAGAAACTGATAGCGGATTTCGTTGGAATGAGTTTGAACTGATGGGACTTGAAGCATTGGCAGATGATAGAGAATCTTGTGATATGATCCGGCTATTTTGGGATAACCATATTCCTATTCTTATGTCAGTAAAAGGAGAATACCAATATTTATGCATAGATTTATCACCGGAAAATTATGGTAAAATCTATTATGGAATTGAACCTGAATTTGAAGAATCGGCGGAATTTGTTTGTGATAACTTCAATCATTTGCTGAAAATATTGTCATATAATGAAACAGAAAATATGCTGACATATTTTAAATAGGTTTATAACAAGCGGATGAATCTCCCCTAAAGGTCGATTATCCGCCAAACATTATTTGATAGAAAAATAGGATAGAAACATCAACGAATTATGCAGATTATAGAATGTGAAAATTGTCATGGTTATTTTGAGCTGCCAGAGGATTCATTCGAAAGATTGGACAGAGTTCTTAAAGCTGGTTCGGGGTCTATATATATAAAATGTCCTTATTGTAATGGAACTACCGCATTAAATCGTTTTACAGATTTATATACTGATGTGGGGTTGCTCAAACGGACAGAGAATCCCGAATTTAATATTCAATATGGTTTACTTCCTCAAAAATATGAGCAGTGTATTCAGAATATGGGTATAACAGTTTCTATCAATCATGAACAATATAAGCTATATTCGATTAAAGAACTGTTCACGAATGTCAATATTGATGGTCATTGTTATGCACAAATACGGCAATTACAAGGATTCTCTAATACTTTAAATGAGTTATCCGAAATTTCATCTAAAGAACGAGAGGTATTAAATAATGCTCTTGCGATTGGCGAAGGAGATGGGAGTGTATTATTCGCATTGCCCAAGGATTTTGAATTATCTGTTTTTTATACAGATGGTTCGTATATTAGCCCCCTTCACCTCTCTATAAATTCATTGATTAAAAAAATAGCAAACATCAAATAACAAGTGGATTAATCTCCCCTAATGGTTGATTATCCGCCGGACATTATCAAGGTGCAAAATAAAAGTAATATGGAACTGAAGCAATATCTTAAAACAAATTGCCAGAGGGAAAATCGGGTAATCATAAGTCCGAATGAACTTATGGCAATTTATTCTAAAGCAAACTACCAACCGACTCCAAAGTTGATAGATTTCCTTATTGATTTCTACAATCAGGAATTTCAGTTTCCAAAAGTAGATGTGCATTTTAATCTAAAGAAAACATTAAACGATAATCCGCATTACTTATTCTACGACCAATTTTGTGAACTACTCCATGTTTCGGATATTTGTCCTTTTGGGGAATACGAACATGGGTATATGGTCTTGCTTGTTGATAATAAAAACAACATATACGGCGTAATGGATGATTATGTTGAAGGGTTTGGAAATGATTATTTCAATATGCTAAATCAACTTTATAATCGGTAAGGCATTGATAACAAACAGCAGACCGACTGAATAAGCGGAACGCTACCAAACATTACTCACATAATAATATAAGAATGTTTAGAACAAGAATTGAAATATTTACTCCTCGTAGTTTCGGAAGGCTTCCAAGACGTTCCGAAGACGGTTATATGGTTGAAGATGTGACGGAACCCATTATTCAGCAAATAATTGAGGAAAAACTTATAAAGGGAATTCAAATATGTGATTATATTCCTAACGAAATTCTCGAAAAGTTGAATCGCATATTTATATCACGCCCTGATATTTCTTTTCGTGTATATGGAGGGGCTGATAAAACCTTTGGATATGGGAATGATTTCAATGGTTGGAATCTGGATTTCCTTCGTCATCTTCCCGATGTACAGAATCTCGTTATAGATTGCTTCGAGTATAAGAATACTGATTTATCCATTCTTTCAAGTTTATCTAACATTAAATCCTTGAAATTGGAAATTTATGATTTAAGGGATTTTACTTTTGTCAAGACATTGCCATGTCTATTGGAGCATTTGTATATAAATGCTGATTTAAAGAGTGGCAAGCCCGTGTTTGACTGTCAGTGGCTTTTGCACTTCAAAAATCTGCAATCCCTTTTTCTCGGAAAATTAGATAAGAATCTTGAAGCTATTGTAGGTTTAAGTCAGTTGAAAAAGTTAGAATTAAGAGCTATCAAGAATAAGGATTTGTCTTTCTTAAAACAGATGTCTATTAAAGACTTGTCGATCCTGTGGTGTGATAGTTCAAAAATAGACTTGACTGTTTTGAATGATTTTAGAAGTTTGCGCCAACTGAAACTTTTTAGAATATCCAAATTGGATGATATTTCATTCGTCAGTACTCTTATCGGACTTGAAAAGCTCGAATTAATTTGGTTGTCTAATATTACTAAACTTCCGGATCTATCCAACTTGAATAAATTATCAGAGGTGCATATTGATACATTAAATAGGTTGATTGATATTATGGCTCTTATCAATGTTGGAAATTTAAGAAAGGTAAAAATGTATAGTGTTAAAGGTTTAACTAAAGAATCTGTATATGCACTTTTAGATAATCCTAATATAGAAGAGTTAGTATGTTTTGGAGGAAAAACAGAGATTAGTGATATACGTTTAAAACTAAAATAAAGAATAAATATGCGGGTAACAAGTGGCTCAATTTCCTCTCAAAAGTCGATTAGCCACAGAACATTATCCACTCAATATAGAATGAAGAAACGGGAATATAAAGAGCAAGAACGAAAGCGGCATTATTATTTCTTCGACTACCTGTTCTGGTTGGGAGAAATGGCGCAGCGGCATTACAAGGGCGAGCCGAGACGACCCGACGGGGAGTCCATGCTGATGCTTTGCGTCATGACATTCATCTATGCTCCGGTATTCTTTACAGCCGGGCATTTCCTTTACGGCTCTCCGGCGTTCGAGTGCTTTACAGTCGCCATGATAGTTGCAGTTGTCGTAACTCTCCTTTGTTTCTGGCGAGGCTGGATATACCCACTTTCACGCAGGAAAGCGGTCATGCGGCACTATGTCGGACGCAGGTTCAGCCCTTACAGATGTTATATCGTCCTGTTCTCTCTCGTTTTTCTGCTTATTGCCGAAATGTTCCTGTTGCCAAGCGCGCTGATGCGGATGGACGGGAACAAGGCGGAGCCTGTAAAGGACATGCGGACGGAAGTCCCGCAAGAGCGGAGGGATTATCTTGCACTGCATTTTGCAATAGGGACCCGTCAGGATGTACCCCTTGAAACCTTACAGCATCAGATCAACCAAGGCGAACGCACAACCCGCAACTTGCTACCGGTTTATATCATGCAAGTGAGGGAGAAAGATATGGGTGGAGAGTTCCGTGTCGAACTGCTGAACCATGCCACTTTCGAGGAAATCAAAGACGGTAGCCGGAAGTTTGTCGAATGCACATGGGTTGTCGGCAGGGACAGCGTGGGGGCGGCAAGCGATTACCTGACCTGCTGGTATGAACTATGCGAGGACAAGGTGGTATTGGTAACGACCCACAAGTGGAAAGCGGATCAGGAGTTTTGAACGTGTCAAATGAAAACGGTATGAAAAAGCGCAGAGGTCTTAAACGGTATTATCGAAAACTTCGCAGACAGGATGTCAGTGAAGATTGGATTGAAGCCTTGTCTGATGAAGAGGCTTGGTTCAATCTCGCGCACGAACATTTTGATTGGTCTGAATATGGCAACATATCTTGGCGAGAGCATAAGGAACATTTGGACGTGCTGTTCAGGAACTTTTCTATCATGGAAAACAGGCTGAAGGAAGTGGGACGCCCTGTTCAGATGTTTGCGGTGGTGCATACCGACAACAGCGAGGAGGACGCCCTTTATTTCCACACTCCAAATCCTCATCGTGATTATCCCATAGACTGCATCAAGTACGGGTGCGCCATTGGCATAGACTGCAACAATGAGCCGATGGCTGGTTATCTTCGGTGTCTGGAAAGTCAAGGATATACAGTGCTTACATCACCCAAAGCAAGCAATGACTATTGGCTCGGTTCGTACATCGTATTCAAGAGTGGTGTCGGTGAAAGCCTGATTCCGAGAAACGAAATAAAACCAGCGGAATGAAATGAGATTACGATTGGTGCTAAGGATATTGTGGGGGCTATGCTGTCTGCTGTTGCTATGTATGGCTGTCGGTGATTGCATACAGTTTGCGAAGCATCCCGAACTTTACCCGATAGGCAGCGAAGGATTAGACTGGGTTTATGAATCTTCTGAGAACTATGCTTTAGGTTGTGGGATGGATATTGGTTGGTGTATCATCGGTATTGCCGCATCCGCCAGTTATCGTTTCAGGCATAGCGGAAAAATCCTGCTGGGGCATTTTGTATTGACGGTGCTGCTGGTGGGGTGGAATTTGTATATTTGTTTCCAAATGAATATATGAAACATCTTGAAGTTGTTAGACGGCATAATCGGCTACTACTTTATCAAGGACAGGCTAAGGAATATTACGCCAATTATGGCGAAAGGCAACAGCGCGATAATCCATCCCACAAGTGGATTGAAACAGCGACTGGAGTAGTGCTTCATAACTGCCTTTTTCCGCTTGCGATAAATGATGCGCATTATCGATATGCAGACAAAAAGGCCTACTATGCCCCCAAACAAAACAGTTTGATTGTTTTTGGGAAACAAGCAGAATCCCAATGACTCCAACGGCAAGAATATAACGGACATGAGATACAACAGCAATACGCAGTCTCCGTCCATGCGTCCAACGATATATTGGAAATTCTTTCCAATCCAAAACAGGTAGTCGAAGAAATAAAACCGCTGTATGTCCTCGTGCTTCTTCATCGGCTCCAGTGTACAAATCCGAGGTGGAACATCAACACAACATTCGCCACTGCAAGGGCTATGGCAGCAAGAACTATCCGGCAGAGTATCCGACCGGGATGTTTCATATCATGGTAACGCTCTTGCAGAGCTTCGCGCCGTCTGGCTGTATAGCGGAATTCGCAGAACAATCCGGGAACAAGGCATAGAATCAGCACTATCGCAAGCGCGGCTATCTGATTGAGAAAGTGAAATGCCGTAGGTACACCGAGAGGCAGGAGTATGGCAAAAGTCCAGACGAGGAAAAGCAGCATACCACCGTTGAGATTGTTATGCTCCCTTGCGCTCCATTTCTCGGCCGCATACCACATACAGTCGATGAAGCAAATCCGGTATTTGCGGGTACTCCTTTCCATACCTCTACCTCCATACAAAGAACATCGTCAGACAGGCGATTAACGCCACTCCGACCAGCACCATCTGAACCCGGCGGCGCGTTTCGGGCTTGCAATCATCGAACAGCCATAGCTTGCCACCGAACTGCCAATGACACGCCCATTTCCAACGGAGCAATATGCCTACGAACCATAGGGCAAGCAGCGCGGCGGCAATCAGCAGACCGATTTTCGGGTGAGCCTGCGCCCACTCGAAAAATGATTCTGCCTTGCTGTTAATAGCCTCGTATATGTCGGTAATGTTCATCGCCATAATTGTAAACCGTGATTCACGATACAAAGGTAATCATTTTCGCCCACAAATGATTAAAAACACCATGCAATCAGCCAAATATGTGCAATAAAAGCATTAATTTTGCAAGATAAATCTCAACATCCGTGTATATGATAAAATTTATATTGACAATCGTGATGTACTCCCTTGCTTTTATCAGCATGGGGGCGAAAGATTGTGCGGTCACGGAGGATGGACGCTACACGATAGTCCATGACTACCTCGGCACGCCCACGCAGGCCTACGACAGCCGGGGAGAGCTTGTTTGGGAGATGCTGCTGGACGTGTACGGCGGGGTGATGGAATGCCGTGGCGACCGGAAGCTCGTTCCGTTCCGCTATCAGGGGCAGTACGAGGACACGGAGACGGGGCTGTACTACAACCGCTTCCGCTACTACGACCCAAAGACCGGAGCGTACATATCCCAAGACCCGATTGGGCTTGGTGGTAATAATCCAACTTTATATGGATATGTAACAGATACAAATATTTGGGTTGATTTATTTGGATTGATTCCTGCCCCCTCTGGCTTACCAAATACTCCAGGAATCTATATAATTACAAATAAAGACGCAAATTTATCTTATGTAGGTAGTTCCGGCATAGGGAAACAAGGCATGAATCAGAGAATTTCAGATAAACAACACAAGAATGCTCAAAGGTTACTGGGGATGGAAGGAACCACTGTTGAATATATCGAAGTGGACTTAGGTTCTGCAACATCTAAAAGTGATCGAAATAACATTCTAAAAAAATATGAGCAGATTGAATATGCTAAACAAAAGAATAGCAGTTTTGTGATGCTTAATGTTGAGAATCGCAGAATTCAAGCTATAAATAAAATTGAGTATACCGATGAATTAGTAAGAAAACACAATGTAAAAACATCAAAAAAACGAAATGCTTATGGTAATAAGTAATACTCTGGATATACCTAAATTAAGATTGAATTACTTTCCTAATACAACGATAAATAAATTACTTATATTAGGAGACGATACCGTAATTGAAGAATTTGAAGAAAATCCAGAACAAATCTCCACTCTATGTATATGTGGGAATAGAAATAGTCTGCTGTCTTTTTACAACATGGCAGATTACATATCTAAGTTTGAGTACTTAAATGCTCTCTCAATCCCCTTTTTTTTAATTGAAAAATTAAAAAGTGGAGACATTCCGAATAGTGTCAATGTTCTCAAGATTGATATAACAGAGGACTTCAAACAAAAAGATAATAATATAAATTGGCCTACAGATGTCATATTACCTAACATTACGTCAATTATATTTTCTTTTTGTCACACCGCAAGTCGAATAAGCAACTTATTTGGCATACATCCTCATAATTTCCCCAATTTGAGATATTTAAACTGTAAATTAGATAAGAACGGTAAAATTCTTGATTATATTAAGCCATTTAATCACTTATCATTTTTAGAAGTGGAACATATCGGAAACAACTCATTGTTTGATGTAATTCCTGATCAACTTAAAAATCTTATTATCGTTGATACAGGCCGTGACTTCCAAACAAATGGCATATCACGAATAAGAAGTTTGGAAGCAGTGCTTTTTAATAGTATAAAAGCAGAAATTGATTGTTCGATTTTTAATTCATTATCCCACTTAAAAGAGCTTACTATTTGGAATTCAAAAAGAATAACAAATATTGAAGCGTTATTAGAATGCAAATGCTTAAAAAAAATCAGTATTATAAATTGTGGGAATCCGCTAAAAAATCTTCTTCATAGGTTTAATGAAGATCGTTATGAATACTTAGATATTAAATACTCATAGGAAAATCAACTAACAATGGCGGACGTAGGATATTTTGACAGCGTAAGTGCTAACCTTAAGACCAGCGTAGGCGCGCAGGTCAAGGGGGTTGCGGAGGGGGCGAAGTCCAACTCCGAGGCCGGCGTGTCTGTGTCCGTCAACGCCCTCGACACGGGCGTCAAGGCGGCCGCCGCCCTCGGCGGTCTTGCCGAGGGGCTGACCGAGGCGGCCATGCTTCCGCTTCTGGGCGCGATGGGTATGAAGGGCATGGCATGCCTTCCTATCTCGAAGCAGCTCGACCCGGTGATCGGGGTTGACATCCACCTCGTGACGATACCTCCGTCACCTGTTGTGCCGATGCCGCACCCCTACGTTGGTGTCCTCCTTCGCCCGCAGGACTTCATCGCCGCCGCCATATCGTCGTTCATCCCACCTCCCCCTACTGCGGAGCAGACGGATGACGCCGACAGCGCGAAGCTCGCCGAGGTCGGGCACACAGTGCTCACGATGGCCGTGGGTATGCTCGGAGCGACTGTCAAGATCGGGGGCTTCATCCCCCGTGCGGTCGCATCCACACCCACGCGGAGCAATATGCCTACGAACCACAAGGCAAGCAGCCCGGCAGCAAAGAGCAGACCGATTTTCGGATGAGCCTGCACCCACTCGAAAAATGATTCAGTCTTGCTGTTAATAGTCTCGTATATGTCGGTAATGTTCATTGCCATGTCTAATTATTTGTCATACGATAATTCGATATACCAGTCACCCTTGATTCGCTTTGATGCCACACCTCCCGGCATATTCGGGTCATCCCGGATTATCTCATAAATCTCGTTCAGGTCATAAACTGATGTGTCGTTCGGAGTATTCGCCGGATTATATAAATAAACCTTATCCAGACTCGGCCCGACAGACCAACCTGCCTGATAGTAAATGACGGATATGCTTTGGGGAACGGTATCGGGCAATTCATCGACAGGAGGGATTGAATGGAAATCGTGATGTTCAATCTGCCACAAGGAGTGTCGGCTTCGGAAATACACCCTCTTGCCTCCGACGACAGCAAGCAGCCGGTCAAGCCAGACGCATTTTTCAGAGCCGAGATTTGCCAGACACAATGAATCCTCCGCTCTCTCAACCGGATAGAACGGAGGGTAGGTGCTGCCATACGGACAATCCGATAGAATCCCGGCTATCTCGTGAAACGCATCTTCGTGGGCATGGAAGTTCCGGATCATATCCTCGTCAGACGGAGGATTGAAACCCCTGTTGCCGCAACCCATAACCATGAAAGCCAATAAGGTCGCAGCCAATGATATTTGCAAAATTTTCCTTGCCACAGCCAACGGATATGATTCACTATGCAAAAATAGCCATTTTCGCCCAGATATCCACCCCTATGCTTAAAAACACCATACAATCAGCCAACTATGAACAAGAAAAACATTATTTTTGCAGTGTAAAACCGACTATGGCAAAGGCAGAGCTTGACAAAAGGAAGAAAGGTTCACGCCGCAGTAAAGACGCAAAACGGCTAAAATGGCGGGAACGGGTGAAAGAGTATGCGATATACATACTTTGCGCTTTGGCATATTGTGCGGTTTACTTTCCGGCCAATACTTTAATCGGAAGCACCATTGTACGCGGAGAGATTAACGAAAACACTTTTTTGCTTTTTATGATACTGCCGGTTCTTCTGCTTCCCATCAGGTCGTGGCTGTCAGGTGTCAAGGACTGGTCATCGCTCATTTTCAACGCCATTCTCGGTTGGCTTGCGGGAACTGTGTTGTTTTTTCTTTCCATAACAGTATGGCTTGGATTAAACTATCTGATCCCATCCTCAGAGCCTTATGAGCGCATGGCGGTTGTCGGTGGAATGAGAGAGGAAAACCGATACAGGCAGGCTGCGCACAATTATATAAACCTGCATTTCACCGATAACGGCGAATGGTACAAGTACGACGGCAGTCAAAAGGAATATGACTGTCTGCAACCGGGCGACACCTGCATCGTTACTGTCCGCGACGGCCTATGGGGTTATCCTGTGATAACAAATCTGCAACCGACTGGAAAAAGCCAGAAACCCCACCGGGATATAAGGTCATTGTTAGAGCTTCTGAAAGAAGATAGAATGGATAAGAATAGTGAAACGAATGTGTCCGACCCGCCACGCAGTAGCCGGTTTCCCACGGTATAATATAAGGGTGGATAATAGAATATTTGATTAACAGAAGATGAAAAATGAAGAATACACTATATGACAGGCTTGAATATGATGCCATAAAAACGGAATGGCATACATGGATGGGTGAAACGGCACAGGCATTGCGTCATACGGATATTTGTCGGTTCGGAACATGGATGGAACTTGAACGGTTATCCAAAAACATTCCCGCCATGCGGTGGTTGGTGTGTAAACTGGTCGGTTATAATGCAAACACCTCTCCTGCTGACCCTGCACTGGCTGCCATATTTATCCTTGCTTGTTATTGCCCTGACAACCGTGTGTTAGGGTATGTGGTGGATACCTTGATGCTTTGTTACCGGACAAGCGACAGCAAGGGAATGCTGATGTGCGCCCGGATACATTCGGTGGTAAACAGGAACGAGGAATACCCCCACTTGAACGGTTTTTATAACATAATGATGGGTTTTTTCCTAAAAGAGTTTGCCCGATTTCTCGGTTCTGAATGGAAAGGCGGCAGTTTCCTGACCGAAAATGATTTTCGTGAGGCGGAACGATACCTGCCGGATTTCAAAGCGTCCGGTTTCAAGGAAATGGTGCTGGCAAGAGCAACAGCGCAAATGACCGGAGAAGAACTTGCAAGGCGGTGTAACATGTCAAATACCGCATTCCGTGAACGCTTCAAAAAAACATTCGGAACGACAGTATCCCAATGGCTGCGTGAACGTAAGAAAGAGCGGATTCTGAACTCGTTGCTTCACTCCGACCTGCCCGTATCGAAGATAAGCGACCGTAACGGGTTCAGGAATGATTCCACATTCTCGGAATACTGCCGCAGGAATTTTGGTTCCGCGCCTTCTGAAATAAGAAAAAACAAGACCCTGACAGAAACATGAAGTAATACAACAGAAAGCTGAACTTGAAAACGCATGACCTTTCGTAACTTTGCATTGAGTAACACGTTACACGCCAACAAAAGAGAAGGCAACTTTCCCGTTTCGCTTGTGGCGTGGTGCAATAACCATTAACAACGAGAAAGGCATGTCAATACAACATAAGATACTTGTCGGATATTTTATATCGGCAGCGGTCATCGGAAGTATGGTCGCTATTTTGTTTCATGAACGCAACCGTGTGCATGAAATCAAGAATGAAATGCTGGGAATCAAAAATTTGCAGCATGATGTGAGTGCTGTCCACAGGCATATCACAATACTTAGCACACACGGGGAAACCGCAGTCGGATGGGATGAGAAGAATATAGCCGATTATCGTTCGCTTCGTCTGCATGTCGATTCCATGTTGAATGAAATGTCGGATAAATACAATGAATTTGCAAACAAGGAACAGATAGACACACTCCGGCATCTGTTGGCAGACAAAGAAGCGCATTTGTGCCAATTCATGCAACTGTTTCGGAAGCAGGAAGAATCCGAAAGCGCAATGCTCAACCGCCTGCTCTCCGCATCCCGTCCCCGTACCGTTAACCGCAAAAAGAAAGGTATAGCCGGTTTTTTCGGAGCGAAGGAAAAGGTACAGATCCATCCTGCCGCATCCACTACACTGCAATCGCTGAATACCCAGCTCCATTCCATACAACGGGAACGCATGAAGAGCATAAAACTTCATGCAGACAGCCTGCGTATCTATAATAAAAATCTCAACATGAAACTTCGCACACTGATAAGCACAATGGACAAACAGACAGAACGTGTGATCGGTGTCAGGGAGCGGCAGCTCAGGATTTCATACGACCGTTCACTCCTTATAACCACATGGCTGATTATCGCCGCTATCATATTTCTTGCCGTTTCTTATCTGATTATTCTGCACGACCTCAAACAAAAGGCTCAGAATAAAAAGAAGATGGAGAAACTGATAGATGACCTCCACCAGTCAGTGCGGCAAAACAAAGCCCTGATAGCTTCAAGAAAGAAGGCGGTGCATACCATCACCCATGAACTGCGTACACCGCTGACGGCAATAACCGGCTATGCCGAGCTGCTGCAAAAAGAGTGCAGCAATGGTAACAATGCGCATTTCCTTCAAAGCATACAACAATCCTCCGACCGTATGCGGGATATGCTCAACACCCTGCTGGACTTCTTCCGCTTGGACAACGGAAAGGAACAGCCCAAACTGTCACCCTGCCGTATTTCCACAATCGTGCATACCCTTGAAACGGAGTTCATGCCAATAGCCATGAACAAAGGGCTATCGCTGACAGTGAAGAACGTAAGTGATGCCGTTGTATTGACAGACAAGGAGCGAATAATCCAAATCGGAAATAACCTGCTGTCAAACGCCATCAAGTTTACGGAGGAAGGAGGTGTATCACTTACAACAGACTACAATAACGGAATTTTGACCCTTGTCGTTGAGGATACAGGTACGGGCATGACCGAAGATGAACAGCAACGTGTATTTGGCGCATTTGAACGCCTCTCAAATGCCGCCGCAAAGGACGGCTTCGGGCTTGGACTTGCCATCGTGAAGAATATAGTGACGATGCTTAGCGGTAAAATCCGTTTGGACAGTGCGAAAGGGAAAGGAAGCCGTTTCATGGTGGAAATACCGATGCAGAAAGCTGATGATGCGCCGGAGCAAGTAATACAGACGTATATTCACCGAAAAGACAGAAACATCAATGTTGTCGCCATCGACAATGATGAGGTACTGCTCCTGATGCTGAAAGAGATGTATGCCCAAGAAGGGATACACTGCGATACCTGCACGGATGCGGCGGAACTGATGGAAATGATACGCCGGAAAGAATACAACTTGTTGCTGACGGATCTGAATATGCCCGGTATAAACGGCTTCGAGTTGCTGGAACTGTTGCGATCTTCCAACGTGGGCAATTCACAGACAATCCCCGTGGTCGTGGCAACCGCTTCGGGCAGTTGCGATGCGGAAGAACTTTTGGCAAAAGGCTTTGCCGGATGTCTGTTCAAGCCATTCTCCATATCGGAGCTGATGGAAGTTTCCGACAAGTGCGCCATAAAAATAACATCCGATGATAAGCCGGACTTTTCTGCCTTGCTGTCCTACGGCAATGAAGCTGTCATGCTGGAGAAGTTGATAACGGAAACCGAGAAGGAAATGCAGGCTATACTGGATGCGGCAACGCAAAACGACCTGCAAGAACTTGATGCCCTGACACATCATCTGCGCAGTTCATGGGAGATACTCCGTGCCGACCAACCGCTGAGGATACTTTATGGAGTGCTTCATGGAAAGGCAATGCCGGAAGAAAGTGAGTTAAGCCATGCTGTTACCGCAGTATTGAATATGGGTGCGGAAATAATCCGACAGGCAAAAGAGGAAAGGAGAAAATACGAAAATGGATAAGACAAAAATAATTGTGGTGGAAGACAACATCGTGTATTGCGAGTATGTCTGCAACCTGCTGGCACAGGAAGGTTACAGCACCGTGAAGGCTTATCACCTCTCGACAGCGAAGAAACATCTGCAACAGGCAACGGATGATGATATAGTTGTTTCAGATCTGCGTCTGCCCGATGGCAACGGGATAGACCTGCTGCGCTGGATGCGCAAGGAGGGAAAGATGCAGCCGTTCATCATCATGACCGACTACGCCGAGGTACATACCGCCGTGGAAAGTATGAAACTCGGCTCTTTGGATTACATACCCAAACAACTTGTGGAGGACAAACTCGTTCCTCAGATACGCATCATACAGAAAGAGCGTCAGGCGAGGCACAGCCGTATGCCCGTGTTCGCCCGTGAAGGTTCCGCCTTTCAGAAAATCATGCACCGGATAAAGCTGGTAGCCACTACCGATATGAGCGTGATGATATTCGGAGAGAACGGCACGGGCAAGGAGCATATCGCACACCACCTGCACGAAAAAAGCAAACGGACAGGCAAGCCCTTTGTGGCGGTGGACTGCGGTTCACTCTCCAGAGAACTTGCGCCATCGGCATTCTTCGGACACGTCAAAGGCGCGTTCACAGGTGCGGACAGTACCAAGAAAGGATATTTCCATGAGGCGGAAGGCGGTACGCTGTTTCTTGACGAGGTGGGTAATCTCGCACTGGAAACACAACAGATGTTGCTCCGTGCCATACAGGAAAGGCGTTATCGCCCGGTCGGTGACAAATCGGACAGGAGTTTCAATGTCCGCATCATCGCTGCCACCAACGAGGATCTGGAGGCGGCAGTGAGTGAAAAGCGTTTCCGGCAGGATTTACTCTACCGCTTGCGTGATTTCGAGATAACCGTGCCGCCGTTGCGCGACTGTCAGGAGGACATCATGCCGCTGGCGGAGTTCTTCCGTGAGTTAGCCAACAAGGAACTGGAATGTAATGTGAGCGGTTTCAGTTCCGAAGCCCGAAAAGCGTTGCTGACCCACGCATGGCCGGGCAACGTGCGGGAACTTCGGCAGAAAATCATGGGAGCGGTATTGCAGGCTCAGGAAGGAATTGTCACGAAAGAGCATCTGGAGCTTGCCGTTACGAAACCGACCTCACCCGTCAGCTTCGCCCTGCGCAATGACGCGGAGGATAAGGAGCGGATATTGCGTGCGTTAAAACAGACAAACGGCAACCGGAGTGCCGCCGCCGAACTGTTGGGAATAAGCAGGTCGGCACTATACAGCAAACTTGAAGAGTATGGACTTAAATATAAATTTCGGCAACCATAGCCCGTAATTCGCTGAATTTCGCTATATTTGCAGAACATTTGAGAAATAACGGCGATTGGCAGGAGCTTTTCGCCGCCGACATATAGAATAAGACCGCAAGGCGTCCTAATGGAAATCTGGTAAATTTAGTTATATCTCAAAATTTCACATCTTAATATCTTATAAATTAACAATTTATATTGTGATGTGTTTTTATCAAGGAACAAATTAGGAACAGAAACACGAATTATCATATTTTCTTGTTTTTTTATTTGCACTACCTTTCTTTCTCTTCACTTGTTCGTACTTTGAGTATTTTTCCAAGTCATTTCACACGATTTTCATCCTCTCGCCAAGAGTGATTGTTGCAGTCATCTATGGATGAATAACCACAGCCAAAAGAAAAAAGGACAAATCTCTGTTTCTTTCAAGGAACATTGTTTTTTGCAAAGGTAACCATTTCCCTCAAAACACCTATACAGGCAGTCCAATATATCTGCCTATATTTAGTTTACTTTAGTTTAGCATATATATAAGCTAATAGACTAAACTAAACCTTTACCGAAGTTCTCCCCCTTACTTTTATATTCACAGTCAAAAGAGAAGATAATCGCACCGATATTTTCTTTTTTCGCTGCATCCCAATTTTACGGAAGTTCCTTTTATCGTAACTTCTGCCATAGGCATTTTATCCTCGCATCCCAACTTTCGGTCTGCCTGATGAGAATTGTGTCGCAAAGGTACTTGTCATGTCTTTCTTGTATTCAAGGTCACAGCCTGACGGTTCCCGACAAAATCTCCACGCTCCGCTTTGCAGAGGTCGTATTTGGTCGTGAAACCCTGCATAAAGAGCCATAACACCTTTTGAGGCGACATAATTTTCAATCAAGCCCGAAAGTAGCTGAAATGCTAAAAGAGGGAAAATAAAAAACTTAAAACTTAGGATTATGGCAAACTATGCAACAAACATTTTCTACGCAAGGACGGAAAACAAAGCAGACCTCGACAAGATAGAGGCATTCTTGGATGACACTTTTGACGGCTTTGTCAATAGACACAGCGATAGCGTGGATGCGGAGTTTACCTCTCGTTGGGTTTATCCGGAAGAAGAAATCGACAGGCTGATAGCTTCGTTGGAAGCCAAAGACAAAACTTATATCAAAATTCTGTCCTACGAATTTGCAGACGAATACGTGAGCTTCAGAATCTTCTCACAGGGTAAATGGGATATCAAGTTGTAACCCTAAAATGACAAGACTATGTACGAATACGAAAAAGATAGCGAAATTATAGGTGCGCACTGCACCCTGCTTACCCCCTATAAAGGCTACTCCGAGGGAACAGTTGTCGGCGACTTCGGCAATAAAATAGTGGTACGTCTTAGCAGTGGCAAAGAGGTGGTCGAGTACCGTGATGAAGTGATTATTTACGATTAAATCCAAGAGCGATGCAACAGGTAGCAATGAAATTCGTCCAATGGGACGTACCCGAATTAGAAAAGCTGAAAGGCTGCAGGGTTTACCAGTTACGGGAACAACTTGATAACGGAGACAAGTTGAGCCGTGAAGACAAGAACTGGATTACCCGAAACGTGAAAGAGTGCATCCATTTCAAAAGAGGTATCGCATTGATGGGCTACTTCTTTGATTTCTCCGATGTTCTCAAACGATATTTCGTGAAACAGCACGGACATATCACCGAGTATTGCGCCATTGACAAGACTGCGTTGCGCTCTGTCTTGTATGGTCGAATAGAAGACGTAGTAGAAGTATAATTAAAATCAAAGAAACATGAAAGCAACGATTGAGCATAGCTTTTGTCCTTATTGTGACGAGGTAACAGAACTCTACTTCCGTATCATCAACACGATTCTTTTCTCAACCGATGAAACGGAACTGCGTACCGGCATGGAACGCCTACAAGAAAAAACACGTCTTGATGATTATTTCGTCTTCGGCTATGGCAAGCATCACCTATGGGTCTGCCAAAGACGTCCCAGTAATCAAAAAAAGATTTTCGAGCATCGGGTAATCATGGCAGAATTTTGATGATACAGGCAGGAACGGGATAATCTTCCATTCCTGCCACGCCGCATTCCCTTTTTTACATCTATCTCTCTCTTTTGGCTGCGCCATATCCTTTTGTAAAAACCAGCCATTCGTGAAAAGCTGCCGTCCGCTTTTCCGAAAAGCAGGGTTCTTTCCTTTTTCCCTTTTGTCCCCTATTCTTTCTGCCGGACGGGAACATGGCAGCACCCCGATACCCCGTTCCGCCTTTTGTCGCCACTTCGTTGATATTCCCTTCTGCGGTATCGCCACCTGTTGTCAGTTCAGTGTTCTGTTTGTAGCCACCTCTATTCAGTCCGACCGAATTACACGAAAATCCCTGCCGATTCTGCGGACTTACAGCCGAAACGCGCACCATTGTGCCGGTGGACGGATTGCTCTTTCACTTCCCCTGCAACTACGGCTTTCCGCTCATTTTCAGAATAGTTTTCCGCCGAAGTCATCATCATTTTCCGATGCAAAGATAGTATGCAGACGGGAACGACTTTGGAAGTCTTGACCAATGGCACAGCCGTACAATCTTCCTTTATCGAGCCTTCTGGTTTTGCCTACGGACAAAAATAAAGAGTATTGATGCGTCCGGCCTTGGTGCATTCCCTTAACTGCACCTACTTTTTGAGGCAGCGTAAAATTGATTTAATAACTTCTAAAAACAATTCATTATGAAAAAGATTGAAAACAATTTCGTAGTAACCGGTTTCGTAGGAAAGGATGCAGAAATCCGTCAGTTCACCAACGCAAGTGTAGCACGTTTCCCTCTGGCAGTAAGCCGACTGGAGAATAATGGCGAGGAATCCAAACGCGTTTCCGCCTTTATGAATTTTGAGGCGTGGCGTAAAAACGAGAACACCGGGTCGTTCGACCAACTGACCAAGGGTACGATGCTGACCGTCGAGGGGTATTTCAAGCCCGAAGAATGGAGCGACCAAAGCGGTGTGAAACACAACCGTATCGTGATAGTCGCCGTCAAGTTCTATCCGCCCGTCGAGAAGGAGGAGACTCCTGAAAAGCCGGCCAAACCAGCGAAAAAAGGCAAGAAATAATCCTTGCCTTATCACGACAAAAGCGGCCTTTGGGTCGCTTTTGTTTTACTCATTACGGTGTTGTTGCACCATCTGTACTTTTATACTCTACTTGTTCTCTTTTACCGCATTCAGAAATGCTTTGGCAGGTTTGAATGCAGGGATGTTGTGAGCGGGAATTTTAATTGTCGTATTCTTCGAAATGTTCCGGGCCGTCTTTTCAGCTCTCCGTTTTATAACAAAGCTGCCGAAGCCGCGCAAGAACACCTCGTTTCCCGCAACCATCGACTCTTTTACATTTTCCATGAATGATTCCACCACAGTCATCACAACCGTTTTCTCAATTCCGCTCTGCCGTGAGATCTGAGCGACAATTTCCGCTTTTGTCATATTGTTCTTGATTTTAATGAATACGGTGCAAAATTAACAAATATCCGCCTGTTATAACAATCCAAACTTATTTGTCATCCCGAAAACTGCTTTTACTGAATCCGCCGAAGACGCCCCTCAAGAGCCTGCCCACTACCAAAAATACCAACAATAAAATTATAATATCTCCCATAGGTCTTATTTTTTATAGTTATATCCAACTTAAAGATACGAAAAAATAATGAATTACGCAAGTAATCTACTGATTTTCAATATCCATATTTGATTTATAAGTTCTATTTCCGGATGCCCGGCACGCGTCCCGGTGTTCGGTTAAGCTGAACCTTGTATTTATTGAGAATGCTGTACACGGTGCTTTTACTCCGGACACCGCTCTCTTTCCAAATATCACGGATTGAATACCCATTGTTATACATATCCACGATTTTTTTGTCCCGTTCAGTTTTACTCATACTTTTTTTGGTAATCGGAATACTGATACTCTGCTGCAGGCGTATAATCTTATCTGACGACTTCCGCAAAACAGCCACTTCCTCCGGTAATGCCCCGAACATGGCCAATACTTCCGCCGGTGTCGTGTCCGGAAACAATTTGTTGTCGGTGTCAATTTTATCGTGAATGGAGATAATACGCACGACCTTGATGCGGCATAGCTCAATCAATGCCGATAGTTCCCGTAAACCACGAACGGCATTGCTGAATTTTGACATCACCAATTCGTCTCCTCTTTCAAGATTCGACATCAGTTGTTTCCATCTCGGCCTAAGCGTCTCGTGTCCGACCGATTCTTCAACCACCTGTACACACCCATATTGGCGCATCCATTCCTTATCCGCATCAAACGCATCGTAGGAATTAGCCTCGAATATATAACCGACTTTTGCCATATCAATATACAATATTCATGATAACAAGTGCAAATATACAAGTTTTATTCGAGTATATGAATCATACTATATTAAAAAACGAAAATCGTACATTTCCACGTGTTTTATCTTCACTTGTTTTCATTGGTAATCATACTATTAAGTACGATATTAAAAAATGCACAAAATACGGTTTTTCGGATGCGAAGTATCAAAAATAATATATAGTTTTGCACTAAATAGTACGAAATGATATAGTATGAAAACATTAAAATCGAACTTAAAACAGCCGATAATCTTTGCCAAAATAATTGCCGTTTCGATTGCCATATTCCTATGCGCGTCATGCGACAACGGCAATGGCAAACGATTGGCGAAAGCCAAGAATGACCCTGCCGGAACATACAGGGAATACCTGTCCGACATACGCAGGCAGAAAAAACTCTCCATTAAAGAATTGGCCGGACACCTCAAGCAATGGCAAACATTGAGGGATTCCGTATTCCTGCATCTCGAATGTGATATGCTTGGCCGGCTTCATTCCACTGTAAGAGAAGAGTGTGAACAGATACATGATTCCATCCGCATGGAATTTTCACGGATGGTGCTGTCTCAAACACGCACTTATAAGGATATACTGTGGGTAAAAGAACAAATCTCACCGCATCTTGAAGACAAAGAGTTGCATCGTGCGGCTGAAACAATCCGACCGTTCTTTGCCTCATTGGATAACCGGCCCGTCAGTCAGAGAAACCGACAACACATTCTTGCCACTTATCGAACTACCCTTGCTGAAACGATTGATTACGGTATTCATTGTATGGCAGACCTGACGACCTTTATCGAAAAGGAGGATGCCGTGTACCGGGCATTCCTTTCACGTCTGCCTGATTTCGACGGCGAGAATCTTTCCGACATCACTCATGACACGGAACGATGCTGTGCACAGATATTCCTTGCCGCCGAACGGAACGACATCACCTATCGCAATGCCATGATTTATCTGGCCATGCGCACCAACCGCAGGCTGATTCAGAATATCCGAACCTGTATCGACGACATCTGCAATAAAAAAGTCAAGACACCGGCACAGGCACAAGCCTACATCTGGATGCTTCTCCAGCCTTATTCGTCGTTGGACGGTTTCTGCCTGGCGTTGCTTTCAGCCGAAGAAAGAGAGCAACTCGATATGCTTGCCTCGCAGACACCCGACGCTTTCAGGGAGTTGGGCAGGATGCTGCACCCCGGAGACAACCGCTTGGACGAGCTGCCCGGAATGCTGATGGAGGCATTCATACACACGCTGTAAAATATAACAACAGAAAAAGATATGAATATGTTACGACATTTTTATAATGACTTCATGGCATTCGTCCCCCTGCAACTTCCGCAGTTGCTCGATGTGACGACGATGGAAGAACCGCAGTTCTACGGCGACTATGTGCTGCTTACGTTTCCGTTGCGCACCCCTTACGAACTGGACGAAGTAATGGATATGTTCGAGGACGACATGGAGTTGATCACGCTCTACCACCATATTCCGATGCGGACGGAAAAATTCGGTCACAGCACTTGTGCATACTCGAATCCCGCTTTCGGACAGATGTTCAAGATGAACGCCAAGACGGATACGGAGGGCAATGTAAACAGCATCCTTGTCACCATCTATGATTCTTTGGAGCAGATGTACGGGGACTTATGCCTCGACTTGGAACTACACTCCAAAAGCGGGTTCCTGAAATACAAGAAAGACAAGTCCGACGTGCTGATGAATTTTATATGAGAAACACCTTATACCGACAGATGGTCTATTGCATCAATGCCTACCGGACGTGGATAGAGGTTGCCGATGACAATCTCTACAAGGAGCATATCATCTCAAGAACCGACCGCACCGACTACCTCGTTTCCCGTACATTGGTACTGCGTGCCTTCAAGACGAACGGCATACACGCCGAGGGTACGACATGGACTATTCCCGAACACGAACTGGACAAGGCTTTGGCCATCTACCGAAAGCAAGACATTACATTCAAGCAGCGCATCAAGAAAGCGGCCATGTACTTTTCGCCCAAGGATGCCGAAACCCTTATCCGGCTGGCGACATACGGTATTGTCCAGTTGGAACTCATTGTGCGTCCCACTCCCATACCCGAAAAGCCCTATTACTTATGTTACTGAATATCCTGCTACTCATTTTCTGCGCGATACCTTTCGGGGTATCAATGTCATTGTACAAGAACAACAAGCGGTTCATGACACCCTTTTACATGGCAATGGCACGAAGCGGCAACGCCCGTAAACTGTATGTGCAAGTATGGCTGATATGCCTGCTTCTTTTCCATTATGTATATGCCTGTGGACATATGGGTGAGTTTGGAATCCTACTCTCTACCGGTGTCTGTGCCGCAATGTTTTCGTTCCGACGGACGGACAACTGGTTACGCAGGTTGCTTGACCGCCCCCGTGCATTTGTCACACTCGCATCGGGCGCACTGGTCATCGGCTTTGTGCCGCATCTGTACACCTTGGCGATAACCATTGCCTATCTTCTTCTGGCAGCCCTGTTCTATCCCTCCGTTCGGGTCATGTCCGAATGCAAGGATACGGACACACTTTCCGGATGGGCAAAGCATCCCGGAATGTTGTCAGAATCCTATCACGAGAATCATCACGCAAATCTGCCGCATGAAGCGGACAGCGGCAACACTGATATATCCGCACAATATGAATCATTAAAACCGAATGAAAATGAAAAATAACCAAAAGATACCTGTTTCCATATTGGCAGACAGGGAGGTATTCGAATATCTCAAGGAGAAAGGGGATGAACGCAAAACACGCACCGAAGCGTACTGTGACCTGTTGGACAAATCACTGGCAGGTTTCGTTTCTCCGTTTTTAAGAAAGAAGGCCTACGTGCTGCAACCCAACCAGTGCCACCTGACCGTTTCCGACCTCGCATCGGAGTGGCATTGGCACAGGGCTACCGTCCGTTCTTTTTTGAGTGCAATGGAGGCATTCGGTTTGCTGACCCGCATCCAGCTTCCCAAAAGCGTGGTCATTACCATGACCGTACAATCCGGTCAGGCAGCACAGCCCCGCAATGCACAGGAGCAGCCGGACTTTGCCAGACAGCTCCGTGAGGTATTGTCCGATTGGGTAATCGGCAAAACGACCGCTGCCGAAACTGGCGTAATATGTGGACAACTCGTAAGTCTGGCAAAGACTGAAATTGCCGACCGTGACACCGGACTCTGTTTGGACACCCATTCCAACACGACCTCCGCACATTCCGGCACTTTGGTCACGGAACATCGTGAAACAGCCTTGTGCTGCATCGCCCACGCCGCCCTGCAAAAAATCCTGCACAAGTCGAGATTCGATGACAGTTCGCCGCTTGTGGATTTCTTCCGGTTTGACCTCGGTGAAGAATGGGCTGCTTTCATCGAGTCCGCCAAAGACCTCGCCGGGCTGATTCTCGACACCGAGGCATCAGTGACGGACTTCGACATGGACGAAGACCAAGAACGCCTCAAATCGCTTCGCAAACCTTTTTTATCGCTTCTGGCAAAGGCACAGGCGATGGTGGATTGAACCGGGAGTCGAAAACAGATTGTATAACGCGAACAATCCACCTCCATCCCTTAACGGTTATCCTGCCGGTTATAGGAGGCACACGGGCTTGCCCGTCTGCCACGAAACAAAGGGAAGGGGGAGCCTAATACCCCGATAGGTCTCCGACCGTCGGTAGGCTGTCCGGGCAAGCAGCAAGCTGGGACAGGACGGATTGTCCAAACAACACGAAAAGAGTATGGCAGATCAAAAACAGGTACTTGATATGCAGGTGTCGAAAGGCATCACCGCAGCCCAAAGCAACGAACATTTGCGTGACCGCAGTGAAAGGGCGGAAAAGTACGCTATGAATAAGGGGAATTACGACCCCACACGCAAACACCTGAACTTCGAGATTGCGCCCGGAGGCAAGGTACGTCCCATTGACACGAGCCGCAACATTCCCGAACGGATGGCGGACATATTGGAGAGGCGTGGAATCAAAGACCCCAACGAAGGACTGGCAGAACCGAAGTACCGCACGGTGGTGAACTTCATTTTCGGCGGTTCCCGTAAGCGGATGCACGAACTCGCGTTCGGCACGCAGAACGTGGATTTTGATGAAGGTGCGAACAATACCCGTATCAAAAGAATGAGCGATATTGAACGCTGGGCGAAAGACGTCTATTCATTCGTGAGTGGCAAATATGGCGAGCAGAACATCGCCGCATTCATCGTACACCTTGACGAATTGAACCCTCATGTGCATTGTACTTTGTTGCCAATCAAAGACGGCCGCTTTGCGTACAAGGAAATATTCGCCGGAAAGGACAAGTTTGAATACAGCGCAAGGATGAAACAGCTTCATACCGACTTTTTCGCCGAAGTCAATACAAGGTGGGGAATGTCGAGAGGAACAAGCATATCCGAAACAGGCGCACGGCACAGGACTACCGAAGAATACCGCCGTATGCTATCGGAAGAATGTACGACCATCGAGGAAAATATAGACCGCCACCAAAAGGTGCTGGCAACCCTTCAATCGGACATCCGTCTGGCAGAGCGCAGGGTCAAGGGGCTTACGACAATGGTCGATAACCTTGAGAAGTCGAAAGCCGAAAAAGAGGCTCTGCTATCGGCAGCCGAACAGGATTTGAAAGCGAACAAGGGCGATGCGGAACAATTAGCCGCACAAGTTAAAAGTCTGGAGAAAGAGCTGGCAGGCATCAACAGGCAACTGGCAGACAAGCAGGAGAAGTTACAGACGGCTGACCGGCAGCTTGCCGAGCTGAAAGAGAACATGGATGCCATTGAGGAACGTACCGGGGAACTCAAGGAGGAAGCCTACAAATACTCCCATGATATACATTCCAAAGTGGACACGTTGCTCAAGGATGTCCTGCTGGAAAATGTGGTCGGCGAGTATAGGAACGTATCGGCACAGATGGACGTGGCGGAACGGCAACTGTTCGACGGCTCGCTCGTCCAGTCCATAGCGGAACAAGGTACAGACGTGATGCACTGCGCGACGATGCTGTTTCTCGGTATGGTCGATGATGCCACCACTTTTGCCGAAACTCGTGGCGGCGGAGGTGGCGGCAGCGACCTGAAATGGGGGCGCGATGAGGACGAGGACAACCGTGCATGGGCACTCCGCAGCATGAGGATGGCGAGCCGCATGATGCGTCCGGCCATTGGCAAGAAACCCAAACGGTAAGTGGCATACGTCTCATGACAAATCAAAAAGTATAACGAATAATATCATTGGAATATGACGAAACAAATCTTTTTTATATTGGCCGTGCTTTGCACGTTGCAGGCACAGGCAAGTATACAACCCGTACAGGTGGATACTGTACAACATACACCGTACTATAATGTCTCGGAGGAACTGCAACCGATACAGCCCGTCTATCTTGACGGAGTGGTACTTCCGGCATCCCTGACTGGCAACTGGTTTGTCAGTATTGCCGGGGGTACGTCCGCCTTTCTCGGCACACCTCTCGGCTGCGAAGACCTCTTCGGACGCTTGAAACCCTCGTACAGTTTCGCAGTCGGAAAATGGTTCACTCCGTCCGTCGGCGCACGTATCAATTACAGCGGTGTGCAGTTCAAAGATGGAACATTGTCCAATCAGGACTACCACCATATCCATGCGGATCTGCTGTGGAATGTCCTTGGCTGCAGATATGCCCGGCAAGAACAGGTACGCTGGAATCTTGCTCCCTTTGCCGGTGTCGGCCTGTTGCACAATGCCTCTAACGGGAATAATCCCTTTACTGTTTCGTATGGCGTACAGGGAGAATATCGGATTTCCAAACGAGTAAGTGCCATGTTGGAACTCTCCGGCACGACCACCTTTCAGGACTTCGATGGTTACGGACGCCCGAACCGCCTCGGCGACCACATGGTATCGCTGACCGCCGGTTTCACGTTTCATCTCGGAAAGGTCGGTTGGAAACGCGCGGTTGATGCGACATCTTACATTCGTCAGAATGAGTGGCTCGTGGATCATGCCAATATCTTATCCGGAGAAAACAAGCGTTATAAAGACTGGTACGACCGCAACCGACGGACGGTCGCAGAATTGAAGAAAATTCTGGAAATAGAAGGATTGCTTGACAAGTACGGTCATCTGGTTAATGACGATGAGACCGACCGCCGTCAAGGTTATCCCAGAAATAATTACAGCGGATTGAACTCACTACGGGCAAGATTGAAAAACCGGCATTGGGATGGAATCTCGCCGCTTGATTCTGCAAGTATTGGATATGGCAACAACGGAGATGATGCCGAGAAACCGGGCATAATCGTCTCTGAAAGGACGGAACTCATACAAGCCGGGAATTGCATCGGGTCGCCTGTCTATTTCTTTTTTAACCTCAATACGGCGCACCTGACGGATGCTTCCCAAATGCTTAACCTTGATGAACTGGCTCGCGTGGCCAAGAAATACGGATTATCCTTGAGAGTAACCGGTGCGGCCGACAGTTCGACTGGAACTCCTGTGCTTAATGGTTCATTAAGTACATCGAGAGCGGATTATATCGTTGCAGAATTGAAAAAGCGTGGCATACCGATCGAACGCATCGTCAAGGTAAGCAGAGGCGGCATAGCCGACCATGTACCGGTCGAAGTCAACAGGCATACGAAAGTAGAGTTGTTCTTTTAGTTTTTACATTCACTTTCATCGAGTCCCTCAATCTATAATTCGGATTGCAGGGACTTTTGTTATCAATGAGGGTAATAAGATTATAGGTTTCCTGAATCCTGATTACGCTTCGTATGACTGATAATATTTTCTGCCGAATTATGAAATAATCCGCTTACAATCACAAGATATTCCGGTAGAATACCATCCTTTCCCCAAAGCAGCTCTATCCCGAAAAGTTCCGAGAGTGTTCGTGTCATATCGAACCCGAATGCTTCAAGCGAGGGACGTACTTTGTCCGGATGCAGGCAAGGACGGTTGCATTTGCGGGCGCATTCGGAATCGGGACAGTATAGGCATTTTCCTACATAGGCGAATGCCCGACCTCCGTATCTGTGCTCCATTTCCAGCAATTCCCTTTCTATCCTGAGCCGTTCCGGTTTAATCAATTCCTGCGTTCTGTCTATCGGAATATTTTTCTCGACCGGAATTATTTTCGTGGCCATCAGGTGGGCATATTCATATTGGCGCAGAAATTCTCCGGTATCGAAATCGAACGGCGGGCATCCCCAACTATTACCGTAGTTGGGGCATTGTTTGCAAAATTCGACAAAACGTTTTTCGTCCCGGAAGCGTGAAATATATTCGTCCACGCTGATATTTGCTGTGAAATTCTCTATGATATATTCCTTAGTCATTGTCCCACTTTTATGAATCCTGTCGTGGCATCGAACGTCACACAATTATTTCGGAACAGCCGCTCGATGCAGCCGCTCCGGCGCATCTCTTCGGTCGGCATATACGACAACTGGGGTGGGTCGATAAGGGCTATCGCATCGGCAAGCGAGAGGGCGATATCCAGCTCGTGCGTGGAAAAAAGGATGCACTTGTTTTCTTCATGCGCCAGCCGTGCCAGCAGTGTACACAATTCGTAGCGGTTGGGCATATCGAGAAACGAGGTGGGTTCGTCGAGCAGGATAATCGGCGTATCCTGCGCCAACGCCCGTGCGATCATGATGCGCTGGCACTCGCCGTCCGACATCTTGTCCATCGTGCGCTCCGCATAAGCCTCCATGCCCACCGAGGCGAGCGACCGCATGACGATCTCCTTGTCGACCTCCTGCATCTTTCCAATCCAGTTGGTATAGGGTGCGCGGCCGATAGCCACGACATCCTTGCATTTGAGATTGGCGATGCGTGTGCGCTCGGTCGTGACGAATGCCAGCGTTCTGGCCATTTCTGCTGCTCGCATATCGGCGGCGTTATGCCCGTCGAGCAGGATTCGGCCGGTATAACGGCGGTTCAGTCCGGCGATGGCTCGAAGCAGTGTCGATTTGCCCGTGCCGTTGCGCCCGATAAGGGCAGTCAGCCTGCCCTTTTCTATGGTGGTTTCCACCTCGCAGAGCAAGGTGCGCTCGCCGTAGCCTATGGAAAAATCGTGTAACTTTATCATGCGGTGACGGATTTATTGCGCAAGACCACCCACACCACGATGGGGATTCCCAGCAATGCGGTGATGGCGTTGATCGGCAGGGTGAACATTTTAGAAACGAGGTCGCAAAGAAGCAGCACCGCCGCACCCGAAAGAACGGTTCCCGGTACGAGTACCCGATGGTCGCTGTTGCGGAACAGCATTCTCGTGACGTGGGGCATGGCCAGTCCGATGAAGCCTATCGGACCGCAAAAGGCGGTCACCGTACCAGCAAGCAGCGTCGTGGAGAGGAACAGCAGCCCGCGCGAGCGTCGGATGTTCAGCCCCATCGTCACGGCATACTCCTCGCCGAACAGCAGTAAGTTGAGCGGCTTGATCGTCACCACCGCCAACAACAGTCCGGCGATAATCGACGGGACGAGTACCGCAAGCTGGTCGAAGGTCACGTCGCCGAGCGACCCCATCGTCCAAATGACAAAGGCTTTCAGGGATTCTTCCTTGCTGAGATATTGCAATATCTGTACAATCGCGCCGACTCCCGACGAGAACATCATGCCGAGAATCAGAATCACCATGATGTCCTTGATGCGGTGGCCGACGGCGGCGATGACGACCAGCACGAGCGCCGCTCCGAGCCAAGCCGCCCCGGCAATGCCTATCGACGAACCGAAGCCTGCAAGCACGACGAGTGCCACGCCGAGGCTCGCGCCCGAACTGATGCCGAGCACGTAGGGGCCGGCAAGAGGATTGCGGAAGAGGGTTTGCATCTGAAGACCGCTGACCGACAGAGCTGCTCCGGCCAGCAACGCGACCACCGCCTTAATCAGTCGGATATTCAGTATAATTTTCGCCGTCGCCCGCGGGCAGTCGCCGCCCG
>OKSL01000318.1_pt1 | contig 35291 bp, 29 predicted proteins | sample 1606251 | NCBI WGS metagenome assembly OKSL01 (sample SAMEA3879543, study PRJEB24766) | human gut metagenome | biome: human-associated habitat; feature: feces | place: USA | collected 1985/1987 | reverse complement strand
TCAACTGGTTCCCTTCCTTTCTTTTCCGTTATAAATCAAATTCAATACCAGATTTGTATAATTTATAAATATTCTCTTGCCGGATTCCTTTAGCTTTATCTTTGGCGCCCATAAACATTACTACTGCACGTACGTTCTGTGGTACAAGCAGTTTTTTGAATCATGTAATTAAAATCAATGCTTTATGAATGTAGAAAGAAAAAATGCGAAAGATGACTTACGGCTCTACATACCGGAAGTCATCGGGATGCTGAAGCGGGAAGGAAAGTTCCCAGCAATGCATGTTTATGCTTGCACGCTGCGTTCCTATGAGAAGTTTTGTGCAGAGGAAAGGCATCCGAAAAACACCACTGCTTCCCTGTCCATGCAGGAGATTTTCACTCCTGAGAGGCTGAAAGAGTATGAGGACTGGTTGGCTGGACAACAGTCCAGTCCGAACACGATCTCCACTTATATGCGTACATTGCAGGCGGTATACAATCGTTGGATGTCACCGGGCATAGAGGGGTACAATCCGGTGCTGTTCAAGGATGTTTATACGAAAGTGGAGTCGCGTACCAAGCGGGCGCTGACGGCAGAGCAGATGGAGCAACTCAGGAATACGGACTTTAGTGTGCTGACACTGCGTCAACAGCAAGTGCTCACCTACTTCTTGCTGATGTTCATGTTGCGCGGTATGCCGTTCATTGATCTAGCACACTTGCGGAAGTCGGATTTAAGAAATAGGCGCATCACTTACCGTCGGCATAAGACGGGGAAACTGATGGTGGTGGATGTGCCGCCTGATGCGATGAGGCTGTTGCAGAAGTATAGGGACAAGACGGATTCGGAGTATCTGTTCCCGTTGCTGCATGGTGGCTTGTTCATGGAGGAACATCACCACCGTTATCAAGAAACATTACGGCATTTCAACCGGGAGTTGGCGCGGTTGATGAAACAGTTATTGCCTGGTGTTTCCGTAAGTTCGTACACCGCACGCCATACATGGGCTACACTTGCTTATCATAGTGGTGTACCTGTGGGACTGATAAGCCAGTCGTTGGGGCACTCGTCCATTCGGGTGACGATGACTTATCTGAAGCCGTTTGATGCGGAGGTGATAGACAGAATAAACAGGCAAGTGATTTCCTTGGTGAAGAATAGTAAAAAAAAGAAAGATGGCAGATTTAATATGCTGTATGGCACTTCGTTGAGGTGAAATTACTTGCATAGTAACGGCAAACTACCATTTGATGCAGACCGGAAAGGCGTTTTCAGACGGTATCATTTTATGGTAAAAAGAAGTTTTCCTGATAATAAGGTACGTAAAGAAGCATTCCACTTTCAAAGGATAAAGCGGAAACACGATTCCTTTTGCCTGCTGGGATAAAAAATCAAAAGCTGTATGTATTAGGGACTAATTTTAATATTGTTTTTGCTGTCCGATATAAGATTTATTCATATTTTGTTAGGGTTTGTTTGCTTTTCTGTCAAAAAAGACGCAACTTTGTAGCTGCTATTTGCCGTTACTATGCAAGTAATTCCAACAAACGCATTAATTATACTGTTTATGAAGAATATAGAACTTCCCATCAAAAGAGGAGACCGTGTGTGGGTGAAGGTTTATAATGAACGAAATGGCTCATTCACTTCGCGTATGGCGGAGGTTATATCTATATTGCAAATGTATGTTTCCGGGGCAGATGTACCGTATGTAGCATTGCGATATCTGGACGACCGCAGCTATGGATGTATTCCCTATGAACAAGTCAGCGAAGTATGCGACGAGTCTTTTCCTGAATAATGACACTGTAGTTTTGTTGATACTATAGCCCTGCTTTCTTCATCCGCCAGTATCGTCTGACAAAGAAGAAAAGCAGGGCTTTCTTTTATAACCAACCCGAAAACTTTCTGATATACCAGTTCTTTACCAATTGAGTCAGCACGCAATAGGAGAGCAGAATACCCACCAACCACGGGAAGTAACTCAATGGAAGTGCCTGCAAACCAATGGATGCTCCGAAAGATGTGAACGGTATCACAATTCCTATAACCATCACCAAAGTAGTCATACCGATTACGGGCCAAGTGGCACGGCTCTGTATGAACGGAATTTTCCGTGTACGTATCATGTGTACAATCAGAGTTTGCGAAAGCAGCCCCTCAATAAACCATCCTGATTGAAACAAGGACTGATGTTCCGGACTATTACAGCCAAACACATGCCACATCACCAGATACGTGACGATGTCAAATATGGAACTGATGAGCCCGATGTAAATCATAAAACGTTTCAGGTCTGACGCATCCCATTTGCGTGGCTTTCTCAGAAACTCCGGGTCCATGCGGTCGAACGGAATCGTAGTTTGCGAGATATCATATAGTAGATTCTGGATGAGCAGATGAATCGGCATCATCGGCAGGAACGGCAGAAATGCACTGGCAAACATGACACTGAACATATTACCAAAGTTTGAACTTGCCGTCATTTTGATGTACTTATTGATATTCCCGAAAGTCTTCCGGCCTTCCAGTACTCCGTCTTCCAGTACCATCAGGTCTTTTTCCAGCAGGATAATGTCGGCACTTTCCTTGGCGATGTCCACGGCAGAATCTACCGAAATGCCAATATCCGATTGCCGTAAGGCGGCAGCATCATTGATGCCGTCTCCCAGAAATCCTACGGTATTCTCCTGTTCCTGTAAGATGGAAATAATCTGTGTTTTTTGTAGAGGCGTCAATTTGGAAAAACAGGTGGTGGTCTTTACACGCTCTTTCAAAGTAGCCTCATCCATATTCTCAATATCCGGTCCGGTCAGTGAATAACTTGTGTCGATACCTACTTGCCGACCTATGGCTTTCACTACAATATCATTATCCCCCGATAAGATTTTAACTTCCACACCATACTCATGCAGTTGCTTAATAGCTTCTGCCGCAGATGGTTTAGGGGGATCAAGAAAAGCCAGAAAGCCAATCAGAACCATTTCTTTTTCATCACTCACGGAGAAATTACCCACCTTCTCTATATAGCTTTTCTGAGCAACGGCCAGCACTCTCATTCCTTTCCGGTTCATTTCTTCGCTGATCTTTTGGGCTTTAACCTTCAGTTTATCCGTCAGAGATTGCACTTCTCCATTGAATTCTGTGTGCGAACAGATACTGAGCATTTCTTCCACGGCGCCTTTGGTGATGATCTGGCGTTTCCCTTGTTTGTCTTCTATCACTACGGACATTCTCCGGCGGATGAAATCGAACGGTATTTCGTCCACTTTGGTGTAGGCATCCTTCAGATGTTCCAGCTTCAGTTCCTTTACGTGCGAGAGGATGGCTTTATCCATCAGATTCTTTAGCCCGGTCTGAAAATAGCTGTTGAAGTAGGCGTGACGCAATATTCGTTTGCTTTCGTCATTGCTGCCATCGGCATTGATGTACTTTTCCAGAACAATCTTGTCGCACGTCAGCGTACCCGTTTTATCGGTGCAAAGAATATTCATCGCACCGAAGTTCTGGATGGCATTCAGATTCTTGACAATCGTTTTCTTCTTCGACATGGACAGAGCGCCTTTAGAGAGGTTCGCGGTTACAATCATCGGAAGCATTTCGGGCGTAAGTCCTACGGCTACCGAAATGGCGAAGATGAAAGCCTCGAACCAATCCCCTTTCGTAAACCCGTTGATGAAGAATACGAACGGAACCATGACCAGCATAAAACGGATGAGCAGCAGGCTTACTTTGCTGATTCCTTTGTCGAAAGCAGTAGTGGCACGGTGTCCCGTGAGGTTGCGGGCGATAGTACCGAGAAAAGTCCTGTTGCCGGTTTCAAATACGATACCTTTGGCTGCGCCACTGATAACGGTGGAACCCATGTAGCAGATGTTATCCAGTTCCACGATGCTGCCTTTCCGGTATTGCTTTTCCTTTACTTCCGGAAACTTCTCTATCGGTTCCGACTCCCCGGTCAGGGAAGCCTGGCTGATGAACAAGTCCTTGGATTCGATGATGCGCAGGTCTGCCGGAATCATGTCTCCGGCTGCCAAGAAGACGATATCTCCCGGAACCAGTTCCGTAATATCCAGTTCTTCCTCACCACTTCCGGCACGCTTCACGAGACAAGTATTCTTTACCATTTTCATTAGCGAGTCTGTGGCTTCGTTGGCTTTCCATTCCTGCCAGAAGCGCAGGATGGCACTACACACCACCATGACGGCGATGATGGCGACTCCCGTCCATTCTTGTTCTCCCGGTTCTGCCATGAGTACGTCGATGACGAGTGATATGACTGCCAATCCGGTCAGCACTCCTATGAACGGATTGATGAAAGTTTTGATGAATACGATGAACGGATTCTTCTTTTGTTCGTGAACCACTTCGTTCTTTCCATACGTAAGCTGGCGGTCTTCAACTTCTGCTCTTGTCAACCCGAGCCTTGTCGTTTGCAGGTATGAGTAAACGGATTTTGCCGGTTGTGTGGCAGTCAGGAATACTTTCTCGGAGTTGAGCGCATACTGAGGCTGCTGTAACTTTTTCTTCCACTTCATAATCTCTTTCCTTTTTTTTGAAGTTACTAATTGCGTTTCTATTTCACGGCGCAAAAGTAAGAATGGCTTCGTGGAAAAGCCGTTAGAGATTTATTAGAGTGGTATTAGAAAACCATTAGAGAAATCAGATATGCGGGAGTTTAACGACGTAAGTGGTTCCTTCACCCGGATGCGAGAAGACGGATATTTCCCCTTTGTGCAGGCTCAGTATCTTTTGTGCCAAAGTCATGCCGATGCCGTAGCCGGATGCCACATCTTTGTTTTCACCGCGGTAGAAGAGTTGGAACAAGTTCTCTTTGTCCTTGTCCGACATGCCCACACCGTCGTCCGAAAGGCGGATGATGGACCATTCTTCCCAGAAAGAAATCTGGATAAAAGAAGTTTGGTTCCGGGAGTACTTGCAATTGTTTTCGATGAGGTTTACGAACGCTGTTGTAAGCAGGTAACTATTACCGATCACTGTGAGCACCTTGTCGTCTTCGGCTTCCTGCTCGAATACGAGTTCCACATGGAAATCGGGGTACGCCCTCAAGACAAGTTCCCTTGCATCGAGCAACAGTTCGTCCAGACGGATTTCTTCTCTTTTGATCTGTTCCGGTTCATAATCCGCTTTGGCAAGGTTCAGTAATCCGTCGATGAGTTTAATCACTCTTTGCGAATCCTGCAACGCGTTGTGGATGGCGTTTTGGTATTGTTCGGGACTTCGTTCTTTCTGCACTGCAAGATCAAGTTCGGCAAAAAGCGCAGCCATAGGGGTACGTAGTTCGTGCGACACGTTGCTGACAAACATCTTCTGCGAATTGAATGACTTTTCCAGTCTGTCGAGCAGGGCATTGAAGGTAATGCTCAGTTCGCCTAATTCGTCTTTTTCATTCTTGACGGGCAGGCGTTTGTTGATTCGTGAGGCGGTTATGTTCTCCGCTTCTTTCACGATGATTCTGATGGGGGCCAATGCGCTCCGGGCAAGGAGGTAGCCTACAATAATCAGCACGGTCAGTCCGCTGAATAGTAATAGGGCGAGTGTTTCTTTCAGGATTTCCCGTTTGGCATATCCGTAGCCGTCATAAGCGGCGGCGGTAACGATGTAATCCTTACCTTCGAAAGTATAGATGATGCCTACTCCCTGGTAATCTTCGATGTAGAAGTCTATTTCTTTTTTCTGGAGGATGCGCTCTATCATTTCCGGAGTTTCCTTTATGATGTCGTTTTGCAAGGCATCGTGGTATAACATCCGGAAGTCGGTGTCGTAGACGGCTACTTCTACTTCGTCGATAAACTTTTTATTGTTCAGGTAAATGGATTGCATGGTTTCGGCATCCACCTGGTTGTTCAGAAACAGATGTGCCTTGGTGATGGCTTCGCTTTTCAGATTCCGGAAAAAGGCATTGCTGCGCGAGTGCTCACTGACGTAGTAGATGGCAGTGATAAATACCAGGAACACGGCGGCTGTGATACAAGTGTACCGCAGGGTTAAGGCTGTTCTGATCTTCATAGTTTATCCGTCAGTATAAAGCCCATACCGGCTTTGGTATGGATCAGTTTGGTGTCGAAGTCCTTGTCTATCTTTTTGCGAAGATAGTTGATGTATACATCGATAAAGTTGGTCCCGGTATCGAAATGGGTCTTCCAAACCTTTTCGGCTATCTCTATGCGGCTGAGAACCCGCTCTGCATTCTCGGCCATGTAGAGCAACAGGTTGTATTCTTTGGGTGAAAGTTTGATGGGAGTGCCGTTTCGGGTTACATTTTTTCCTTGTAGGTCAATGTACAGGTCGGAATATCTGATCTCCCGAAGCTGCGGTGCGGCTGCTTCATTATTACGTTTCAGCAGTACCCTGATTCTTGCATAGAGTTCGCGGAAATCGAAGGGTTTCACCATGTAGTCATCGGCTCCTGCATCGAATCCGTCCAGTTTATCATCTGTAGAGCCTAAGGCTGTCAGCATCAGGATAGGGATGCCTGGGTTTGTCTTACGGATTTCTTTACATAGCTCAAAACCATCCATCTTGGGCAGGATAATATCAGAAATCACCAGGTCGAACGTATGGACACGGAAGAGACGCAGTCCCATGACACCATCGTAAGCTACCATGGTTTGATAACCATTCTCTTCCAGTCCATTCTTGAGTAGGCTGGCTACTCTTGGTTCGTCTTCAATAATCAATATCGTATGCATGGTCTGTATTTTTTGTAGATTCCAGTTGTTTTTGTTTGAGACCATACAAATATAGAGATTATTTGTGAGTTTCTCTTTTCTTACTCTTTTAATAAAGGCAACTGGTTCAGCATATTCCTGATTTTAATAGCGATACGTGGCATTGGTTCGGCTACGGTCAGCCCTACCAGGTCATATTCGGAGGCAATGTCGTTAATCACGCGGACTACTTCCTCGGTCTTCATACCGTCCGGTTCAACGCCGACACCTGCTATCATGTCGGCAGGATCTATCACGTCCAAGTCAAAGTGGACGACAACCTTGGAAGCTCCGGTACTTTTCAGCCATTCCATAATGGCGGAACTGTTGTCCGCTGTTTCTTTCGGTGCCAGACCTTTTATGCCCAATTCCTTTTGCCGTTCCTGCATGCCTTTATCCCATGAACGCAGTCCTACTATTAATGCTTTGGAAGCGTCAAACTTACCGGGCAGTAAGTTCATAATCTCTTCGTCACCCATTCCCAAGCAAGCGGTGAGGGCCATGGCATGATACCCTTTGTAATCATCATAAGGCAGGTTGATGTCCGGATGAGCATCTATCCAGATTATGGCTACATCGTTCGGGTATCGGGCAGCCAGATAAGTGAACGGAACAACGCTGACCGAACATTCTCCGCCCAGGATGATAATCCGGTCCGGTTTGTTTTCGTTAAGTATATCGAGCGTAGCCTTGCTTTGTTTGACAATCACGCTACGGGAGTTGATACCTTTTTCCGTTGCTCTGTCGTTTATATCGAGAGATACCGGAACTTCCACGGTTTTCTGATTGCTGTCCGGAGCCAGCAGGTTCAGTAACTGGGCACCTAAATAATAACCTCTGGAAGAGTCTTCTGCCGGAATATCCGGCATCCAGTGATCTACAATTCCGCCTTGCCATTGCGGATAAATCAGGCGGAGAGGAGTGGTTTCTTTCTTCATATCTTTACTTTTTACGAGTGGTTTTTTTAGTCGAATGGCACCTTCCAGTTTTCATCCAAATAGGCGGTGAAACACATGGCTATCTGTTCTTTATTGTTCTTTTCTTCGGCCAATGCAGGTATCTCGTCCAAAGAGAAATAGCTGCTTTCGGTAGTTTCTATATTACTCTGAAAACTTCCGCCTGTTACTTCGCAAAGAACAAAGGCTTTGCAGACATTGTATGCATAAGGAGGCACGTTGTGCAGGTTTCTATCCTGCAAAGCAATCAGGCGTACGGCTTTTACGTCCAGTCCGGCTTCTTCTTTGACTTCTTTCTCCGTATTGGTTTTGATGCTTTGGTTGACGTCTACCCAGCCACCGGGCATAGACCATACACCGGCTTTTTCCTTTACCAGAAGTATTTTCCCGTCATTAAAGATGGCGGCACGGGTATCCAGTTTAGGTGTTTGGAAACCGGTTTCATTGCAGAATAATTCTTTTACTTTCTCTATCGGCAGATCGCTTTGATGGCTCATGATCTCTGCCGATATTTCCCGGATACGTTCAAAACGCTCGATGTCGAAGGGATCTCGGGAGTAGGTCAGCCCTGCCTGAGCTATGAATTGTAATTCCTTGGCCCATTCGAGCCAGCGGGGATCAGTGTTCTTGTTCATTGGATATCTGAGTTTAAAGTATCATATACAATTTTGGATATACTGGCGATGATAGCTGCATTATCTACATCGGCTTCCTGCGACTCCATGACGAAGACAGCTATATAATATTTCTGTCCGTTGGGCAGGATAACAAAGCCTGCATCGTTATCAGCAATCTTTATCCCTTCCGGAGTCCGGTCGGAAGAGCCTGTCTTATGACCTACGATTACGTCGGCAGGTAACTGGCCTTTCAGCTTATCTTTGCCGGTAGAAGTTTCCTGCATGATTGCTTGAAGGAAGTCTTTGTATTGAGTTCCAAATAGGGGTTGCTTGTCGGCTATATTCAGTAATCTGACTACTTCTTCCGGAGTACTCCAGTTCAGATAGGCATCTCCGGAGGTATGCATGAGGTCTTCTGTTGCCGCAAGATTACAATCTTTTATTCCTAACGATTTCACATACTCGTTTACTTGATCTATACCACCGGCATATTCTATAAGGATATCACATGCGTTGTTATCACTCTGTGAGATACTGTACTTTAGTAATTCTCCGAGAGAAATTGTAATATCCTGATCGGGGAATTTATCTCTTAACGGACTGTATGTATTGGACTTCAGTTGTGAAGATTTCACTTCAATAAGAATATCTAAAGCAATATGTCCTTTATCCATCTTATCCAGAACAGCCAGTCCCACATGAAACTTGAAGACGCTTAACAGGGGGAAATGGATTTGATTATTATAAACAGCTACAGTCTCATCATTGGCGAGTACGGCAACGCCTACCGTAGCTTTTTTATCTTTCAGAAGGGAATCTATTTGTTGTTCTATCTTCTGTTTCGGGGTGCGGTTGGTGGTATTGCATGCACTGAACAAGATTGCCAGCGCCATACAGCTTAAAAAGAATTTTGCTTTCATAAATGTACTTTAGTGAGTTAATATTAATTCCGGCTTACTTCTCTTATCATAACAAGTGCAATTCTTTAGCAATCCGGCAAGCTTCAATAGAATTGTTTACCTGAAGTTTCTCCAGGATATTTTGCCGGTGCCGGTTTACGGTGTTTATACTAATGGATAATGTCTGGGCAATGTCCTTACTCATTTTTCCCTTATTTATCAATTGTAGGATTTCTTTTTCCCGGTCTGACAACAGGTCGTTGCAATTCTGCTTTTCCAGTTCGAGGGTTTGCCCGTCTGCCGAGTTAAGAATGGTGCAACTTAACGACGTATCCATTGAAAAGTTGTAAAGGCATAAGGATAACCATACACTTCCGTTTGAGTGGCTCGCTATATAAAACATCCTGTGCAAGATGTGTACATACCTGCCCGAATGATCGCGCATGCGCATATTGTGTATAAGGTAGTAGTCCGGGCGTTTCTTTTCCGGGACACTTTTCAGGAAGTGGAAGAAGCGGAGCTCCTGCAAATGCTTCTCCTGTAAGTCGTCCGGATGAATGCGGCTGAATATTTCTTCTTCCCATATCGACTGAATGGTCTTGGCGGTATTTCGTTCTGCCAGTCCCAGTTTCTCGGCTACTCCGCCGTAATAAATATAACTAATATTGGCTTTCATATCACTTAACACTGCTATGGCATTTTCAGTCTGTGCATATATGGAAGCTATATGTTTGCACTCATTCAGGCGTTCCGTTTGTTTCTGTTCCTCGGTGAACGCTTGTTTCAGTAGCTCTTTCTTCAGTTTATTTACGATGTCCATACGGTATGGAGATGGAAAAATGGTTATTAATCAGTATTGCCGACTTATCTGTAAGCCTTTACCTTTGCAAAGGTAATGAAAACTAATGGTTATTTATTTTAAGTGCAATAAATTATGGAGAGTGAAAAAGCAAAAGCGAAAGCCGGGAAATTGTATGATGCCAATAATGATATAGAGCTTGTGTCGGAGAGGGAAGCTTGCAAAGAAGTATGTTATGAACTGAATAGCTTGCGCCCTTCACAAAAGAAGGAGCGGGAGAACATTATCCGCCGACTGTTCGGTAAGACCGGAAAATCGTTCTTGATAGAACAACCATTTTATTGTGATTACGGATATAATATCGAAATAGGGGAGAACTTCTATTCGAATGTGAATTGCGTCATTCTGGATGGAGCTAAAGTTACATTTGGTGATAATGTTTTTGTGGCTCCGAACTGTGGTTTCTATACTGCCGGACATGCCTTGGATGCGGAACAGAGAATCCAGGGGCTTGAATATGCCTATCCTATCACTATTGGAAATAATGTGTGGATTGGTGCCCAGGTCTGTGTGTTGCCGGGAGTGACGATTGGTGATAATACGATTATTGGTGCCGGAAGTGTGGTTACAAAAAGTATTCCTGCCAATGTGCTGGCCGTCGGTAATCCTTGCCGGGTGCTACGTACGATCACCGAAGCGGACAGGGCTAAATATATATCAGAATAATAATTCATTAAAATAACACGAGAAATGAAAAAGTTACTTTTTAGTCTGTTGATGATGATTGGGGTACAAGCCTCTTTTGCTCAGACATTGGAAAAAATGCAGTGGTTCAACGAACCTGAACAGTGGGAAATAAAGGATAAAAGTCTTTCGATGTTTGTCACTCCGCAGAGTGATTATTGGCGTATCTCTCATTATGGCTTTACTGTGGATGACGCCCCTTTCTATTATGCAACGTATGGCGGTGAATTTGAAGTTAAAGTGAAAGTGACTGGCGATTATAAGGCACGCTTTGACCAAGCGGGACTGATGTTGCGCATCGATCATGAAAACTACATCAAAGCAGGCATTGAGTTTGTAGACGGAAAATTCAATCTGAGTACAGTGGTGACTCACAAGACCAGTGACTGGAGTGTAATCACGTTGGATAAACCTGTTCCTTATATTTGGATTAAAGCTGTCCGCAGACTGGATGCCGTTGAAATCTTCTATTCGTTTGATGACAAGACTTATACGATGATGCGGAATGCATGGTTGCAGGATAATATTCCGGTGAAGGTCGGATTTATGGCTGCCTGTCCCGATGGAGGCGGGTTTAATGTTAAGTTTGAGAACTTCAAGGTAAAGCACCTGCCTGATATGCGCAGGTTGGAATGGCTGAAAAAGAATGCAGAATAAATAGGGTTAGTTCAATTAAGTTTGGTAAAAAGACAAATGCCGGTAAAAAGAAGAGTGATTCTTTATTTGCCGGCATTTATTCTGTTTTGAAATTTAAAGAAATCCTTTTCTGAAATAGCCTTGTTTAATATCCTATGGTGAAGCGCTCCTTGTGGTGGTGCTTCTGTTCCAATTCGTCTACCATTGCCACGGCATAGTCTTCAACGGAGATATTGCTGTCTCCATTTACATCTACCACTAAGTCGTCTTTTCCGATACGGAACTTTCCGGTACGTTCTCCCGGTGTCATGTTGGCGGCAGGGGAGAGGAATATCCAGTCAATATCGTTTTCTTTACGAAGCGTATTCAGATAGAATTCTCCGAGGGATTTGATTCCGGGCAACAGTTTGGCTGGAACATCGTCAGCATCCATCACCATCTTTCCGGGAGCATAGAACAGGGTTCCGGCACCGCCCACGATAAGTAGACGCTCAACACCGGCCTTCTTCATACTATCCACTATCAGCGGATAGTTCTTCAGTGTTTCTTCGTATATATTGGGATTCTTCCAGCCGGGGTTATAAGCACTGATGACGGCGTCTTTACCTTTGCTGGCCTCAATCAGAACATCGGTATCGGTCACATCTGCCTGAACGACTTTCAGGTTCGGATTGCTGGCGGTCACTTTGGCCAGGTCGCGTACAATGGCAGTTACTTTGTGGCCTCTGTTCAGCAATTCATTCAGGATGGCGGTTCCTACAAAACCGCTGGCTCCTATGAGTACTACATTTTTCATATTGGTTCGTTGTTTATATTTATATATTAAACTATTTATCTTCAATAAAAGTTTGACAGTGATTGCTCTTTTTGAGAATGTTTAATAACTTATCCTCTTTTCAATCCGTTTAATCTCCGGGATACAAGAAATTATTCTTGAAAGTGCTAAAAAATAATTTTACAACAATTATACTTCTTTCTTACAACAGCTATTGTAAGAAAGAAGCACAACTGTTGTAAGAAATAATAATATTTGTTGTAAGAATAATAATGTGCATAAACAGAGTTAGTTTCTTGCGAATAGGATTTTAGTTCTATGCAATTACAGAAATAATTTATAATAAGTTGTCAATGGGCCCTTTGCAACCCAGTTGCATTTCCTATTCCTTACCTTTGTACCAACTAAAAAAATAAAAAGATTATGGAAAGTAAATGTCAGTGTTGTTGTTCACATACTCATTCGCAGAGCAAAGAAAAAGAGAAATCTATCATTAAGAAGTGGTGGGCTCCGGTGTTGTCCGGTGTCTTCCTTCTGTTGGGTATTGTCTTTCAGCATCAGGAGTGGACGTTGTTCGCTAATCCGGTTATCGAGTTCCTTTGGTTCCTTATAGGCTTCCTGCCTGTCGGACTGCCTGTGATGCGCGAAGCTTGGGAGAGTATTTTGCAAAAAGACTGGTTCAATGAGTTTTCGCTGATGGCATTGGCTTCCCTTGGAGCTTTCTATATCGGAGAATATCCGGAAGCACTGGCAGTAATGCTACTCTATTCCATCGGGGAGATGTTGCAGGATAAGGCCGTGAACCAGGCATCCCGTAATATCAAGGATTTGCTGGATGTACGTCCCGAACAGGTAGATGTGTACCGAAAGGGGATACTAAGTACTGTTTCTCCCCGTGAGGTAAATGTAGGAGAAGTGATCGAAGTGAAGCCCGGCGAACGGGTTCCCTTGGATGGTAGCTTGCAAAATCCTTATGCCGTCTTCGATACTTCGGCACTGACGGGGGAGAGTATGCCGCGCAATGTCTCCGAAGGAGGCGAGGTGCTTGCCGGTATGATTGTCAGCGGACAGGCAGTGCGCATACAAGTGACGAAACCTTATGGTCATAGCACTCTGGCACGTATTCTTACTTTAGTTCAGGATGCGGCGGAGCGGAAAGCACCGGCGGAACTTTTTATCCGGAAGTTTGCCCGTATCTATACACCGATTGTAGTCCTGTTGGCTTTTCTTATCGTTGCTCTTCCTGCACTTGTTGCGGCTGTGCATCCGGGATTTGACTATGTGTTCAATGACTGGCTCTATCGGGGACTGGTATTTCTGGTAATATCCTGCCCTTGTGCATTGGTTATCAGCATCCCATTGGGCTATTTTGGCGGAATAGGAGCGGCTTCGCGTACAGGTATCCTGTTTAAAGGAAGTAATTATCTGGATGCCATAACCCGTATCAATGCAGTTGTATTCGATAAAACAGGTACGTTGACTACCGGTAGTTTCCGTGTGACGTCCATACAGGCTACAGATATCCCCGAAGATGAATTACTGAGTTTAGTGGCATCTGTAGAAAAGAAAAGTACCCATCCTGTGGCACAAGCCATTGTTCACTATGCTTCCGGACGTGGTGTGGAGCCTGCGGTTGTGACTTCTCTGAATGAATTGGCCGGATACGGTCTGGAAGCTGATGTGGAACACCATCAGGTACTTGTCGGTAATATCCGTTTATTGACTGACCGTCAGATAGCTGTACCCGAAGAACTTGCGGATTGTGTAGCTACGGTAGTGGTCTGTGCCGTGGATGGGAAGTATGCCGGACAACTGCTACTTTCAGACACTCTGAAAGAGGATGCGGTAGATGCTATTAAAAAATTAAAGGCTTTAAAAATAGATAATATTCAAATGTTATCCGGGGATAAACAAGAGATTGTTAATATCTTTGCAAAGGAATTGGGAATTGACAAAGCCTACGGTGACTTATTGCCGGAAGATAAGGCCGTTCATTTGGAACAACTCAATTCTGTTCCGGGTATGTCTGTCGCATTTGTCGGAGATGGCATGAACGATGCTCCTGTATTGGCTCTCAGTGATGTAGGTATTGCCATGGGAGGGTTAGGTTCGGACGCTGCCATCGAAAGCGCGGATGTCGTTATTCAGACTGATCAGCCATCCAAAGTTGCAACCGCTATCTCTATAGGGCGGGCAACACGACGGATAGTGATGCAAAATATAGTAGGTGCTATTACGGTGAAGGTGTTGGTGTTGCTGGCGGGTGCCTGCGGATTTGCCACTCTTTGGGCGGCAGTGTTTGCTGACGTCGGCGTAGCTTTGTTGGTGGTGCTGAATTCAGTCCGTATATTGAGAAAGAAGTTTTAAGAAATATGGAAGAAATATATTTGCATAAATTGTCCCTGCGGGATATAAAGCCTACGGCCATGCGGCTGCTGATTCTCCGTACTATGATGGAGATGAAGCGGGCCGTGTCCGTGACCGACCTGGAGGATAAACTCGACACGGTTGATAAATCTACTATCTTCCGGACATTAACCCTGTTTCTTTCCCATCACCTGATACATGGAGTGGACGATGGAAGCGGTTCGCTGAAATATGCGGTTTGCGAAGATTGCTGTATGTGCACGGTGGAAGACCAGCACATGCATTTCTATTGTGAGCAGTGCCACAAGACGTACTGCATTCGAAGTGTGCATGCTCCAACGGTCAACCTTCCGGAAGGGTTTATGCAGACCGGAATAAATTACGTTATCAAGGGCATGTGTGCAGATTGTGCAGTCCATCAGAAAATAGACACAGAAGAATAAGAAAGATATTATGAGACATTTCTATTACTTGTGTTTCCTTTTATTAGGATTTTTGTCTCTGCCTGTCCGGGCAGGGGAGGATAATCGTGAGCCGGAACAATATACCAGGGAGTATATTATGAAGAATTATATGAAAGATCCTGTTCGGACCTTGCGATTATTGGATAAAGCTGAAGTAAACAGTGCAATGCCTCTAAATGTTGTTGATGAGCTGCGCAGTGTGGTTTATCGCAATATGTACAGAAATAAATCCGCTCTGTATTATGCCCGTAGGGCTTATGTCAGTGATTCCCTGTCACACGATAACCCTTCACATTTGTTGAGGATGACGGTTTCCATGGCTGAATTATTTTCTCTGCTAAGCGAATATAAGGAAAGCATGCGCTATGCTGTTCAGGGGGTGGAACTGGCGCGCGAACTTAAAGATATACAGTCCGAATGTAAGTTATTGTTTTGTATGGGAGAGAACAAAAGAAGGCTTTCTTTCAAAGAAGAGGGGTATCTGTTCTTTGATCAGGCCATTGACTTGCTCGATAATTCTAAAAATGAAGACTATGAAACGATGCTTTCCTATTTCTATGGAGTGAAGATGGGCTATCTGATTGCTGACAAGCGATCGAATGAGGCTTTGGAAATAGGTCTGCAACGCGAAAAGTTACTTGACAGAATGAGTGAACAATCGAAAATCCGTGCGGACTTATTGGATCTGCAATTTGCGTATGTATACTCCAAATTGGCTTATCTTTTCCATTTGATGGGAGACCAGAAGCGTGCAGCTGTATATTATAAGAAATATCAGTCGACAAATGCTGCTTCCACTCCTGATGGTAAATTTGATGCTACTCCTTATTTATTGCTTTTGGGAAAATATCAGGCCGTATTGGATAATTGTCGTGATTTTAAGGAAGTAATGCGTCAGCAGGATACATTGAATAGCCAGTATCTCAGTATCCTGAATTTGGAAATACAAGCCAATGTTAAATTAGAGAACTATAAAACGGTTATAAATCTTCAAAGAGATATCACTGCAATAAAAGATAGCATTTATCAGCGGGAAAAGCAGAATGCCGCTCTGGAACTGGATGCACTTTATGAGCTAAACGAGAAAGAAGCCCGTATCTCGGAACAGGCGTTTCAGCTGAAGATACGAACCATTACGCTGATATGTATTCTGAGTGGCGCATTACTGGCTTTATTCTTTTTGTGGAGGCTATGGCATCAAAATTGTGTAATCAGAAACAAAAATAAAGCGCTGGTAAAACGCATTAACGAGCAATTTTCCATGCAGGAAGAAATGGACCGTTCGCAACTGGGTGTAGAGAAAGATCTCTCTTTTCCAGAGAAAGTGGAAGACGAATCCGGTGATAACGAGGAGCAGGATAAGCAGATGAATAAGATGATTTTCGAAAAGCTGGATTATATTATAAAACGGGATAAAATGTATCTTTCTCCCGACTTATCGAGAGAAGAACTGACTAGAATTGTCCGCATGAATAATACTCGTTTTGCCAAGATGATAAAGGAGAATACGGACACTAACCTGAACGGATATATCAATAACCTGCGCCTGAATTATGCGATACATTTAATGAAGGAACAACCCGATTACACTTTGCGTGCAATTGCTGAATCATCAGGCATCAACAGCATGCCTACATTCCATCAGTTGTTTAAGGGAAGAACGGGAATGACTCCTTCGGAATTTAAGAATGCTCAGAAGGATATGGATTCTTAAAATCCTGTATATTAGTTGTATAGTACTTTTTTTAATATCATTTGATACTATTTTTAATAATCAATTGAAAATATAACTTAGGGGTTATCTTATAATTGAGTTTCTTTGTAATTCAATATATAAGGATAACTTGAATCATGACGTATATTTTATATTTAATAACTCTGTTTGCTTTCATTGTTTCACTGATAGCGGCAGTCTATTATTTCCGAAAATATAATAAAATTCGCAACCGTCTTCCTGATATTGATGGTGAGGAGGAACTAATGAAGCCTTATAATCTTTTGATGCAGGAGTTGGAGCAGAAGCAACAGCAACTGAAACAGCAAAGTCTTCAACACCACTTGCTGGTGAAAGCAATTAAGCTGAAACTATGGAAGTGGGATTTGAAGCGTAAAGAGATTATTTGGGAAGGAAACCTGGAGAAAGGGGAGCAGGGAACTGTAGTAGTAGATGTGGATGAGCACCTGTCGCATGTATTGCCGGAATACAGAAAAAGAATCTATGAAGCGATAGATGGATTGGAGAAAGGTTGTTCCAAGCTTATTGATGAAGAGTTCTTATACCAGAATGCGGACAATACTTTATCTTGGAGAAATATCTATGGTATCATATATGAGTATGATGAGGGTGGAAAACCTGCTATTCTGATTGGAGGCACCCAGATTATTGACGAGAGGAAAAAGCTGGAAAGCGATTTGCGGAAAGCGAAAGACAAAGCAGAGGAAGCCAATCGACTGAAGACGGCTTTCCTGGCAAATATGAGTCACGAGATCCGTACTCCTTTGAATGCTATTGTTGGTTTCTCCAGCATATTGGCGGATACTGAGGATATAGCGGAAAAGAAAGAATTTTGTAATCTGATCAATCACAACAATGCGCTTCTACTGAAAATAGTGGATGATATTCTTGATATTTCGAAGATAGAGGCGGGGTATATAGATCTGCATCCCACGTGGTTCTGTCTGTCCGACTTGATAATGGAAAGTGCTACCGAGTACAGGATGAAAGCAGCCGGAAGGCTGGATATCCGTATTCATAAACCGGGACAGGGCTATATGGCTGAACTGGATACAAAGCGTGTGAAACAGATATTGAATAACTTCTTGTCGAATGCTTTGAAGCATACTCAGGAAGGGTATATTGATATTACTTACGGCGTTACAGAACAAGGTATTGAGATAAAGGTAACGGATACCGGATGTGGTATTCCGCAGGATAAATTGCCTGTTATTTTTGAACGTTTTGAAAAAGTGGACTCTTTTACACAAGGAGTTGGGTTAGGGTTGCCTATATGTAAGTCCATTGCGGAATGTATGGGTGGATCTATTGGGTTGACTTCGGAAGTAGGTGTAGGTACAACTGTTTGGGTTACATTACCTTGTAGTACTGCACCTACTCCCAAGTTATACAAGGAGAAGTTAATCGACAACTTCTATTCCTAATCCTGTAAGCAACCCTTCCAGTCCGTAGCGGGAGAACTTCGCTTTTTTCAGACGGTTGGCAGCAGGATTTAAAGCATAATTGCGTGCAGTAGTGAAATCTGCTTTCTCCAGGTTGGTATGATGGAAAGAAGCATAACAAAGGTCGCAATCTTTAAATACTGCATTGGAAAGGTCGGTTTCCATAAAGTCTGTGTTTTGCAAATCACACCCTATAAAACGGGTTCCTTTCAGTTTCATCTCAGTAAAAAGGGCGTATGACAACAGACAATTATGGAATTCCACAGACAAGCCGAAGCGGTTGCTGAGGCTGAAGTTGATGCCTGTCATTTTGCAATCGGTGAACAGGACATCCAACCAAGAGGTATTACTGGTTTTTACTAATGAAAGGTTGCACTCTTTGAATGTACATTTTTCGAATATAACTCTTCCGATAGGCTTATCTGAAAAGTTACATTTGTCAAATGTACATTCATAATAATTTGTTTCCAGTTCCTCGATGGAGAAATCTACTTTTTCTATGGTCTTGTCTTCCATTTATCTTTTCAGTTAATTCATTGCTTTGAATACGGGTTCCGGCTTCTGTATCTCCGATTCGAAACCAAACCAATAGCCTTGATTGGTTTCCTCATTGACAGGCAGGAAACAAAGGCGGAGATTCTCTTTGTATTGGCCATACAGTACTTGCCAGTTCTCCGGGGGAACCTGCCGTTTGGTCTTTACCTTTTCTGCCGGAAGTTTTTTCAGTGACATGCCGGCCTCTATCCAAGCAATGCTGGCTTCTAACTGATATTCCGGATAGTTGTGCTTACAGAATTCATACAGGATAAGTCCTCGTTTTTCCAGACTTATCGGTTGGTCTATCAAACCTATTTGTATCAGGTGTTCCAGAAACCGATACAGGAATTTTTCTTCTTTCAGAATGAGTTTACGGGTGATGGATTGCCAGGCTGGAGTATTATAAAATCCATCCAGCAGGCGGGAGAGTTGACGGGCTGTTTGCAATTCACTTACATTGATCTCGCGGGTTTGGAGCACTTCATAGGGTGGGAGGGGAGAATATTGGATGCCCAATTCTTCCGCTCTTCTACGCATTTCTGTACCGGGGAGTAATTTGAGAGACTCCAGTTGTATTTCTCCTGCACCGTATGCTGCCAGAACACAGATATCTTCGAATATTTCTGAAAGATGGTAGAGTGGGAGTCCTGCTATTAAATCGGCATGTGTTTCCATATTGGGGAGAGAACACAGGAATTTCAGACCTTCCAATGCGTCTGTCAGCTTTCCCATCCTCCGGCTTTTTTCGAGTACAGGTTCACGCAGGCTTTGTATGCCTGCTTCCAGGTGTAACAAACCTTCGGGCAAGTGTTTCAATTCTTCTTTCAGTTCTTCGGAAAGAAGTGCAGGGTGTATTTCCAGATGGAAGCGTATATCAGGGTGGTATTCAAGAAAAAGCTCAAGCAGTTCTTTTGCCCGGCGGGTATTGTAATTGAAAGTACGGTCGAGTACACGCACGTTTTTAATACCATGTTGATGAATGATTTGGAGGCGTTCGCGGATAGCTTCTATGGATAGTGTACGTACAGGCTTTTCACCTCCACTGACGCAGAATGCACAGGTGTTGAAACAGCCTCGTGTCGTTTCCAGCTGTACGAATGGTTTGCTCCAATTAAAGAAACGGCTTTTTTCGGGAGATATGAGATCAGAGAATTTCAGTACACGTGCTATGCCGTTGTCTCTGTACTGCCCGTTGGAGTCGAGATAACAGAGTCCGGGAATGGTATTCCACTTTTCCTGTTCGTTCCGGCATGCGAGCCATTGCGGGAACACTTCTTCTCCTTCTCCTCTGAATACACAGCTGACATAAGGGTTCTTATGTAGGAAGTATTCATTGTCTCCCAGATACTCAGGGCCGCCTAATACAATGCAGCATTGTGGCAGGAGTGCTTTTACTCTTGAAAGGATGTGGAGCAATTGCTCATGGTTGAAGAGCCAGGTTGTAGCGGCAAGTATGTCAGGTTGGCGATGGTAGACTTCATTGACAGTCAGACCTACATTCTCATTGATAGTGGCTGATACGATATCCCATTCTATGGATGTATCATCAGCAATCTGGGCATGCAGTGCCGGAAGTGCCAGGGAAGAATGTGCGTATGAACTGTTGAGGTCGAGCCAGAGTAACTTCATTTTATATAGGGTTGGGTTTACAAAAACAGTTGCAAAGATAATGAATGTATTCTTATCTGCCTCTTTTCTGCCTGCCCAATCCTTTGCTTTACCGGTTTACGGTATGCTCTTTTAGCCTGCTTTAGGTCCGACAACGGATATTCTGACGCATTCGCTGGGAACTAATGTCAATAATTCATCCAGGAACTCACGGCTACATTCCAACAAGGTTTCCTGCATCATTTCTTCTTTTGAGGTAGCGAAGAAGTGAAACAGGTTATCAGAATCAGGAAGTTTCTTTACTGAATAGACTATATCCGTTGATTTCTCATTGTATGCTTGCGCCAAATCATCAGCTCTTGCCCAGAATTGAGTTGCTTTGTCACCACCGATTTCTACGACTGCAATTAATTTCTCGTTTGTTTCCATAATCATTTATTTTTAGTTATACATGTTGTCATACTAATATCAGGAGTATATTGGTTAATACTCTGTAATAATATCCGCAAATCGAGTGCCAGCAAACAGAAAATAAGCGTAGGATTATCTACTTTCAACTTTTTTAAACTAAAAGACTGTTTGTTATACACCTGATAATTCCGAATATTTAGATAACAATTGAGCCTTTTTTATGGTTTTGGGCATTTACTTTTTTTACAGAAACATGGGCATACAGGTGCCTGAATTTATACTAACTTTGCAGTGCTTTTAACGAGTTAATAATAAAATCATTTTTAAGATGAGAACACTTCAAGAAGAATTAAAGTGTATGCGCGAAGGACTTCATTACGATGCTCATACTCCTGAAATGTATGCCTATCGGGCTGAAGTAAAAAAGAAGCTGCATCAGTTGAATGTGACTGAATATCATACCTCTAAAATGCCGGAGGTTACCCGTTCACTTTTCCCGAATTCCGCTCCGGATTTTTTTGTGGAACCACCCTTTTATTGCGATTATGGGGATGGTATATATGCAGCTGAAGGAGTTTTTATTAATTTCGGTGTTGTTATTTTGGATGGTGCTAAAGTTACTATTGGCCGGAAAACGCTGATTGCTCCGGGAGTACATATTTATACGGCGCAACATCCGCTTGATGCTGACGAAAGGGATGCCTATGAGAATTGTCTGCCGGTAACCATTGGTGAACGCTGCTGGATTGGCGGTCATGCGACAATCTGTCCGGGAGTGACTATTGGCGACCGTTGTGTAATCGGTGCGGGTTCAGTGGTTACGCATGATATTCCGGCAGACTCGTTGGCTGTGGGAAATCCTGCTAAAGTGATACGTAAATTGAATCAGAAATAATCCTGTTATTGGGGTTGTTGTTTGAAATATCTGAAAAGTAAATCCATTAATTCTCGCTTTTTGACAGGTTTTGTCATGAAATGATTGCATCCTGCAGCTAATGCATTCTCTCTGTCGGAGTCGAAAGCATTGGCAGTAAGGGCAATAATAGGAGTAATCTGGTTGAATTCCCGGATGAGGGAAGTTGCTTCAAGTCCATTCATTACCGGCATCCGCATATCCATAAAGACGATGTCAAAGGTCTGGGCTTTGATTTTCTCGATAGCTTCTACTCCGGTTATGGCACGGGTTAGTTGATTGTCTTTAAGAAGTTTCTTGATTAACAGGTAATTGCTGTCATTATCTTCCGCTATCAGAATATTCAGACCTTTAATCTTTACTGAGGAATCTGCGGAAAGGTGTTCTGTACTTTTGTTATTTAAATCCTCGTCTGCAACCTCTGATTTTTCGACATATTCGACATCGGTATATCCGATGTACCAGAACTCAGAACCTATGTTGGCTTTGGATTTAAAGCCTACTTCTCCGCCTGTAGCATCGGCAATGGCTTTACAGATAGAAAGTCCTAAGCCGGTTCCTTGGGCAAAAGTATCTAATTTCTCGAAACGGCTGAAGATACGTTTTTTTTTCTCCTCCGGTATGCCGATGCCGCTATCCTTTACATAGATTCTTACCTGTCCGGGCATACATTCGTATCCCATCACAATTTCACCTTGTGGCGTATACTTAATGGCATTCGTAGCAAAGTTTGTGAATATCTGCATAAAGCGATATTTGTCGAAATTCGCCACACATTTGGTATATGGATTGATGAGTTTGAGGGTAACTTTGGGATTTTTAATCCGTTGCTGGAAGGACCGGTATAATTCATCGCAAAGCTGGCACAAATTCAGTTTCTGACGATTGATATCAATGGAGCCAACTTCAATTTTTGATAGATCGAGAATGTCCCCGATTAATTTCAGGAGTATCTCACTGTTGGTTTCAATCAGTTGTTTATATTCAAATTTTTCTTCCGCATCATCCGTTTCGGTCAGCAATTCAGAGAATCCTACAATTGCATTGAGTGGAGTACGGATTTCGTGACTCATGTTAGCGAGGAATGTGGACTTCAATTTGTCCGCTTCTTCTGCTTTGTTTTTGGCTGTAATCAGATTTTGCTGGTATATAATGTCTTCAGTAATATCCCGTTGAATAAATGTGATGACCACTACATTGCCTGCTTCATCTTCTACTGCACTGTAGGTAAAGCTGGAGTAACTATAATCTGTTGCATTGTTTTCCAGAACTCTTAATATAATCCTGTTTTCCGGGAGTTTCTGTTTATGAGCAACAGCTTCCAGTAATGCCATGAATTTATTTCTGTCATCGGGATGAATGCTCTCATATATGGATTGCAATGATCTTTTCTCAATATTTTCGATATGAACATCGAATTTGCAAAACAGACCCTCTTTTATATTGTAGTTCCATGAGGATAGCTTCCCAGCATTCAAGGCTAGTGATAATTCCTTTTGTGTTGCTTTTATTTTCTTGTAGCTTTCAATAATTTCCCGCTCTTGTGCTTTCTTTACGGTGATATCTTCACAGGCTAGTAAATAGCCTTGACGATTTCCTACGGGATCGCGCATGATAGTTACTTTGGTAACAAAGTATTTTTTGATTCCTTTGATGGGTGTTTCGTAGAAGTTTTCACAAAGATCGAAATCATAATCAGTTTCAAAAGAGACATTCAACCCCTGCTTTAGGAGAGCTTTATTTTCTGCCGTGATGTTAGGGTCATTGAAGATATTAATATTATAAATATCCTTCATAGTTACACCGAACATTTTTAGTGTAGTGCCATTGGCGTATTTCAGATATCCATCTTTATCATATACGCCGAGCCCTAAAGGTATGTATTCAGGAATGAGCGACAGAAGTTCATTTTCCATGTTTATTATTGCACCTATGATGTTTTTATAAGCGTGGTGCAAATGTATGCAAATTCCCGGAACTTTATGATTATCGTGGTTAATATTTGTTGGGGGGTGGTCGGAATAGTAAACTTTAACATAGAGGATAGTAAAGTGTTATAAACAAAAAATCCTGTAAGTCATAAACTTACAGGATTTCTTTGGGTGACTGATGGGACTCGAACCCACGACATTCAGAACCACAATCTGACGCTCTAACCAACTGAACTACAGTCACCATGTTAGTGCATTTCTTAAATGCGGTGCAAAGATATGGATAATCTTTAATATTGCAAAGAATTTGGCAAAAAAAATGCGTTTTCTGTGCTATTTTTTATTTTCGTGTATATCTATGTTGTGCTGTTGAAGGAGCTTTCGGGAGTTTTCGGTAAAGATTTTCAGATGGTTACGGGCATTTTGAGATAAACTGTCTGTTGGGTGGCCAACAGGATAAAGAATGTAATTTTTTTCTCCGGTGAGGTCGGGGCGGGCAGTCCATATAAGGGTATATCCGCAACTTGACACACGGCAATAGGGGAAAAGAATGGTGGTTGGGACAAGGGATGGAGAATGACTCTTGTCTGAATATCTAGGAGGGATAGGTTTGGGTAACGGGTATTTTTCCAGTTGTAAAGTGAAAATGAGTCCGCCGTCTGTGTTGGGAGATTGCATATTGGAGATGAAGTTTCCTAAAGAGTATGCAATGACATGTTGCTGATTGCCATTCATGCGTAGCTCCATTGGTTGGATAACATGCGGGTGTGCTCCGATGACATGAGTTACTCCTTGCTGCAGAAGCCAGTCGGCAAGTTCACGCTGGTTGGAATCGGGAAGTGACTGATACTCCTCTCCCCAGTGCATAATGGCAATGACGGCGTCCGGCCGATGGACTTGGGCATTACGGATATCTTGCAGGATAATCTCTTTATCAATGTAGTTGACGATGTTGGGTGTGGTGACTTTAATTCCATTGGTGCCGTATGTATAGTTGAGTAGTGCGATACGGAATCCTTTCTTACAGATGACTACGGGATATTGCTGTTTACGTTCTGAGGCGTTTCTGTAAGTGCCCGCATGGGCCATCTGTAGGGAGTCTAACATGAATATGGTACGTTCCAGCCCTTTTTTCCCGCGGTCCAGGCAATGATTGTTGGCCGTCATCAAGAGGTCGAAACCGGCATCTTTGATAGCTTGAAGATACTCGTCGGGAGCACTGAAAGTAGGGTAACCGTTGTAGGGCTTTCCCGCTAAGGTCACTTCTAGATTGCCGATGGCGAGGTCGGCACGGGAGATTTGGTCTTTGACAAGTGAGAAACAGGATTGATAATCGTATTTACCTTCAGAGGTGCGTGCGGCGTCTATCTGTGCCTGGTGCTGCATGAGATCGCCTGCAAACAATAGCGTAATCCTTTCCTGGGCAGAAAGGGTTACGCTATATGATAAGGTGATAAAGGCTATGAGCGCTTTCATTGCCCTTGTTATTGGTAGATTGCTTTTTTACCTGCCAATAGTGTATTCTTCATTAAAGAGACAATAGTCATTGGCCCTACACCACCGGGTACGGGAGTGATGAATGAGCATTTCGGGGCGACTTCATCGAATTTTACATCACCGGTCAGTTTAAAGCCGGACTTTTTGGTTGCATCCGGTACGCGGGTAGTGCCTACATCAATAACGACAGCACCTTCTTTTACCATTTCTGCTTTGACGAAGTTGGGTTGGCCCAGTGCGGCGATAATGATATCTGCTTCCTGGCATTCTTTGACCAGGTCTTTGCTGCGGCTGTGGCAAACGGTTACAGTCGCGTCACCCGGATAGGCTTTCTGCATCATCAGTGCAGCCATAGGCTTGCCGACGATATTGCTACGCCCCAGTACAACACATTTTTTACCGGAGGTTTCTATCTGATAGCGTTTCAGCAATTCAAGAATACCGTTGGGGGTGGCGGATACATAGCAGGGAAGCCCGATAGACATGCGTCCTACATTGATGGGATGAAAGCCGTCCACATCCTTGCGGTAGTCTATCGTTTCAATTACTTTCTGTTCGGAAATATGCTTGGGCAAAGGAAGCTGGACAATGAAGCCGTCCACGTCTGTGTCTTCATTCAGTTCACGTACTTTAGCGAGGAGTTCTTCTTCCGTTACCTCTGTTTCATAGCGGATAAGGGAGGATTTGAATCCACAAACTTCGCAAGCTTTGACTTTGGCGGCTACGTAAGTTTCACTGCCTCCGTCATGTCCTACAAGGATAGCTGCCAAGTGGGGACGTTTGCCTCCACGGGCCACTATTCCGGCTACTTCTGCTGCAATCTCCTGCTTTACTTGTTCTGAGATTGCTTTTCCATCAATTAATGTCATATTCAATAGTATTGTTTGAGTAATTATCTTATATCTTAGTGGTTACATTCACAAATGTAGAGCAAATAAGCGAATAAAACAACAATCCCGCTAATTTCATTGGGAATGAAGTCAGCGGGATTGCTTGTTTATAGTTTCTGTTACTTCTTCAGTTTAGGCATCATCTTGCCCATTTTGCTGCCGGTAACCATTTTCATCATCTTGCGGGTTTGGTCAAACTGTTTCAACAGCCGGTTTACTTCCTGGATGTTCGTACCGCTACCTTTGGCGATGCGTTGACGGCGGGAACCGTTCAGGATGGCAGGATTGCTGCGTTCTTCCGGAGTCATGGAGTAGATGATGGCTTCGATGCTCTTGAAGGCATTGTCGTCAATATCGATATCCTTGATGGCTTTACCCACACCCGGTATCATGGATGCAAGCTCTTTCAGATTACCCATCTTCTTGATTTGTGCAATCTGGCTCAAAAAGTCATTGAAGTCGAACTGGTTCTTGGCTATCTTCTTTTGCAGGCGTTTAGCCTCTTCTTCATCATATTGTTCCTGGGCGCGCTCTACCAATGATACGATATCACCCATGCCGAGAATACGGTCGGCCATACGGGAGGGATGGAATTGGTCGATGGCATCCAGTTTCTCGCCTGTACCTACAAACTTGATAGGCTTGTTGACTACCGAACGGATAGAAAGGGCGGCACCGCCACGGGTATCACCGTCCAGTTTCGTCAGTACCACACCGTTGAAGTCAAGGCGCTCATTAAATTCTTTAGCGGTGTTTACGGCATCCTGGCCGGTCATTGAATCCACAACGAACAGGATTTCATTCGGATTGATGGCTTTCTTGATGGCTGCAATCTCGTTCATCATCTCTTCGTCCACTGCCAGACGTCCGGCTGTATCGACGATCACGAGGTCATAGCCTTTGGCCTTGGCTTCCAGAATAGCATTCTGGGCAATACGTACGGGATCTTTACTGTCGGGTTCGGAGTACATCGGCACTTCTATCTGTTCTGCCAATACGCGTAACTGTTCGATTGCGGCAGGACGATATACGTCACAAGCTACCAATAAAGGTTTACGGTTTTTCTTGCTTTTCAGCATACGGGCCAGCTTTCCGGAGAAGGTGGTTTTACCGGAACCCTGTAAACCGGACATCAAGATAACGGCGGGTTTGGAGTCGATATTGATTTCGGCTGTCTCTCCACCCATGAGTTGGGTCAGTTCGTCATGCACGATTTTTACCATCAACTGGCTGGGTTTCACTGCAGTCAGTACATTCTGTCCCAATGCTTTTGTCTTAACGGTATCAGTGAAATTCTTGGCAACCTTGTAGTTGACGTCAGCGTCCAGAAGTGCTTTACGCACATCTTTCAAAGTTTCTGCAACGTTGATTTCGGTGATTCTACCTTCACCTTTCAGAATTTTAAACGACCTTTCAAGTCTCTCGCTTAAATTATCGAACATAGTATCTATTTACAATTACTAAATTACAAATTACTCTTATTGAGGCGCAAAAGTACAAAAAATCCCTGTAACTGCCTCCATTTGGAAGCAGAATATTATTGAATGCCTGTTGCAGGGCAAATAAAAAGAATTCAGAAGATTACTTTCTGTTGATAATATCTCTTGCGTAAGGACCTTCATGATTGGGGTAACCGGGAGTGTGGCTGCAGCAAATGTTTCAAGGTGATTGTCTGTCGGAAAATGTAGAAAAAAGAAAATATAGAAAAAGCCTCCATTCACGTTCATAAATGTGAATGGAGGCTTTTGTACTATATATGTAGCGACGGAACTTGTCAGCCGTTCATGCTCAAAAGGAATTCGTCGTTGTCCTTGGTCTTTTCCAGACGGTCCTTCACGAAATCCATGGCTTCTATCGGGTTCATGTCGGACAGATATTTGCGGAGGATCCACATGCGGTCCAAAGTCTGCTTGTCCTGCAACAAGTCGTCCCGGCGAGTGCTGGAAGCGACGATGTTGACGGCGGGGAAGATGCGCTTGTTGGACAGGTTGCGGTCAAGCTGCAACTCCATGTTACCTGTACCCTTGAATTCTTCGAAGATCACTTCATCCATTTTGGAACCGGTGTCAATCAGCGCAGTGGCCAGGATGGTCAGCGAGCCCCCTCCTTCAATGTTGCGGGCTGCACCGAAAAAGCGTTTGGGCTTATGAAGTGCATTGGCGTCCACACCACCGGAGAGTACCTTGCCCGATGCCGGAGACACGGTGTTGTAGGCACGTGCCAAACGGGTGATGGAATCCAGGAAGATGACGACATCATGTCCGCACTCTACCATTCGTTTGGCTTTTTCCAGAACGATACCGGCAATTTTCACGTGGCGTTCTGCAGGTTCGTCAAAAGTAGAGGCGATGACCTCCGCATTGACGGTGCGTGCCATATCGGTAACTTCCTCCGGACGTTCATCAATGAGCAGCATGATCATATAAACCTCGGGATGGTTGGCTGCAATGGCATTGGCGATATCTTTCATCAAGATGGTCTTACCGGTCTTGGGCTGTGCCACGATCAGGGCACGTTGGCCTTTACCGATAGGCGCGAAAAGATCGACCACGCGGGCGGAAAGCGAATCGGAATATCCTCCTTTGCAAAGCTTGAACTTTTCATCAGGGAAGAGGGGAGTCAGATGCTCGAACGGTACACGGTCGCGTACGAAAGCCGGATCACGTCCGTTGATCTTGGATACTTTTACCAGCGGGAAATATTTTTCGCCTTCTTTGGGCGGACGAATTACGCCTTCTACTACATCACCGGTTTTCAAACCGAATAATTTGATTTGAGACTGTGAGACGTAGATGTCATCCGGTGAAGAAAGATAGTTGTAGTCGGAGGAACGGAGGAAGCCGTAACCGTCCTGCATAATTTCCAATACACCGGTTCCGGTAAGGATATCATCAAATTCGTAGGCTTTCTCACGTTCTACAGGTTTGCGCTCGGCAGGATAGTTGTCGCCACTGTTGTATGGCTGCTGTGCAGGGCGTTGCTGCTGTATGGGACGTTGAGGATAGTTGTTGTTGCGGTTGTTATTGTTGTTGTACGGGGCGTTATTGTCGCGGGGACGGGGTCGTGGACGCTGTGGCTGTGGCTGTGGTTGAGCCTGTTGCGGCAGTTCCGCCGGAGCAGGAGTCTCGGCTTTGGTAGCCTCGAATTTGCCGATAAGTTCGGAAGGCAATTCTATCTTTTCTGTAGGAAGATCCTCGATGGGGATGAAATCGTCTTCCGCTTCCGTCAGGATGGGATTTTCTTCCACTACGGCTTTCTTTTCAGCTTTGGTTTCTTTGGCGGGAGCTTTCGGTTCAAAGTTCAGTTCCGGTTCGGTTATTTCCGGTTTTTTGGCTGCTTCGGCCGTTGGGGCAGCGACTTCTTCCTCTTTTACCTTGCGGGGACGTCCCGGTTTACGTTTCGGGGTAGCGGCAGGTGTGGCAGGTGCCGATTCGGGCGATGATGCGGAAGTTGCTGCGGCAGCAGCTGTCACCGGTTCTTTGGCCGGCTCGGCAGCTTTGGGCTGTTTGGGGGTTGAGGGCGCTTCCTCTGTCTTTGACTTTGTAAGGTCACCGTTTTTGTTTGCTGTGAAAACTTTGTCTGCACTTTCCTTTTTGACAGTGACACGAGAGCGCTTTTGCTTTTCCCCTTTGCGCTCTTCTTTTAGTTTGTCGGCGGCTACTTTCTTGGTAGCACCGGCGATAGCCTGTTCATCAAGTATCTTGTAAACAAGTTCTTCTTTTTTGAGTGAGTCTGTTTTTTTGATGCCCAGTTCTTGGGCAATAGTTTGCAATTCCGACAAACCTTTGTCGTTCAATTGAATGATGTTATACATACAGTATATGTGTGAATGGTTTAAAATTTTTCTTTTGAAAAGGCCAAATGCATCGTTGCGGTTATCATTGGAAGCAACTTTGGCAAGTTTACCTTGTAATTTATGATTTAAATAGGGATCTTTGTTGTTGAACCGGAAATCTGATTAACAACCTTTACCTCAGTAAGGAGTCGCAGAATGTTTCAACGGCACAAAGGTAATAAATATTTTTGGTTTCATAAATAATTCGCCTTTTTTTAAATTTAAAACTTTATCTTTGTTTCAATATTAAGACACAGTTTATGGATATTAACGAAGCGCATCTGATTTTTTTCTCGCCTACCCATACTTCTAAACAAATAGGCGAAGCGATTGTTCGCGGTACGGGCTGCTCAAAAGTGGCTATAACGGATTTGACATTGCATACGGTTGAAAGGTTTGAGGTTCCACGGAACACGTTGACGGTTATTGCGGTTCCGGTTTATGGCGGGCATGTGGCTCCGTTGGCTTTGGAACGCATGAGGAATGTCCGCGCGAACGGTTCTCCGGCAGTAGTGGTGGTGGTTTATGGCAACCGTGCTTATGAAAAGGCTTTGGCGGATTTGGACACTTTTGCTTCCGGACTGGGTTTCAAGGTCATTGCCGGAGGAACTTTTATCGGAGAACATTCTTACAGTAATGAAAAAAATCCGGTGGCGGCCGGGCGTCCGGATGCGGACGATTTGAAGTATGCGGAGCTTTTCGGGGAGAAGATACGCGCGAAGATTGCTGCGGCTGCGGATATGGAGAATTTGTATGGTGTTGATGTGACCCGCATCCAGCGTCCGCGCCAGCCTTTTTTCCCCTTGTTCCGCTTTCTGCGTAAGGTTGTCAAGCTGAGGAAAAGTGGTGTGCCCTTACCGCGTACCCCGGAGACGGATGCGGAACTTTGCACGCATTGCGGATATTGTGTGAAGCATTGTCCGGCAGGGGCTATACTGAAGGGTGACGAGTGTAATACGATAGCGGAAAAGTGTATCAAGTGCTGTGCCTGTGTGAAGGGGTGTCCGCAGAAAGCACGTTCTTACGACACGCCGTTTGCGGCATTGCTTGCCGATTGCTTTCAAAGGCAGAAGGAGGACAGGATTATTGTCTAGTGCTTACAATCAGTACTCTTTTTGTCTTTTCGTCTATCTTGAACCTGTTGTCCGTTCTTTCTCCTATCAGCCAGACAATTTCTTCACCGGCGCATAACACCCATTGCCGCTCTTTTTGGAAAACGGAGAATTTGCGGTCGGTCAGGTAGTCGCTTACTTTTTTTCGTCCTTTCATGCCGAAAGGGACAAAGCTGTCCCCTTGCTGCCACAGACGCAGGGAGAGGGGGAGATGCAGTTTGTCTGCGTCAAGGCAGGCCGTGTCCTTGTTCCGGGGAATGATAAAGTCCGGAGTGTAGGTGTATTCCCTTATTTCCAAGATGGGGCGTCGGGTTTCGCATACCGGTTCTATCAGCAGGAACTCCCGGTCTTTGACGACACGCCAGCCGGCATTGGCGAAAATCTTCCCCGGTTGTCCATCCGCTGCTTGGAATATATCCTTGGTTTGGGAGGCATTGAATCCAAGTGGATGCAGAATTTCAAACAGCAGGGTTTCCGGAGACGGTTCTTGCAGCAGGGCGCTGATTTGTATCCCCTTGTCTGTCATTACCCGTTGCTTGGCTTCTTCTATACCTTTATTATATATAATGGCGGCATCATCCAGGTGTCCGGCCGTTTTAAGAATACTTTCTTTTACTGCGGGATTTATTTCCTGCATCATGGGCAGCAGGTTCAGCCTTATTTTGTTCCGGGTATATTCGTCTTGAAGATTAGTGCTGTCCGTGACGTAGGCTTGCCCGATGCTTTCAAGATAGCTTATGATTTCCTTGCGGCCAATACATAATAGCGGACGCACTACTTTTCCGTTCTTGGGACGTATTCCCCGCAAGCCGTTGATGCCGGTTCCCCGGATGAGGTTGAGCAGAAAGGTTTCCACACTGTCGTCCTGGTGGTGTGCGACGGCGATGACGCCGGCGCCGCATTTTTTGCGTATTTCTTCAAACCAGGCATACCGCAATTCCCTTGCCGCCATTTCAATGGAGATGTGCCGTTCTTCGACTTCCCGTTTCGTGTCAAAATGAACGGTGTGCAAAGGTACGTGCCGCGCATTGCATAAGTTGCGGACAAATGCTTCATCCCTGTCGGACTCTGCGTCCCGGAGATGAAAATTGCAATGGGCGGCCTCGCAGGTATAACCCGCGCTGAGGAGCAGGTGCAGTAATGCTACGGAGTCGGCCCCGCCGCTTAATGCTACGAGAATCTTCTCTTCCGGAGAGAAGAGTCTGTTGCGGTTGATGAATTGTACTATTTTCTGTGTGTCCATATTGCAAAGATAATACAAACCGAAGGCAAAATAAAAAGAACAGGTACTTTTTCTCTCGGGATGCCTTTTCTTCTTGTTCCGTTCTCTATGAACTAAGATTACGGTTACTGAAAACTAATCGTCCGACAGGTATTTTATTATCGTCCGACATCTGTTGAATTATCGTCCGACAACTGTCGGACGATAATTCAACAGATGTCGGACGATTAGTTATTAGTACCTCTCTATATAGATTATCGTGTTTATAATCTTAATCTTCAGTATTCTTCTTATTTAAAAACATTCTAAATTATTTGTAGCGTGTATTCATAAACATTATCTTTGTACCCAAAAATAAAAAGAAAGGCAGAAAGACTATGCGTTTGTCTGAATTGAAGACCGGTGAAAAAGGTGTAATCGTAAAAGTGCTGGGACACGGAGGTTTCCGCAAACGGATTGTGGAAATGGGATTTATCAAAGGAAAGACAGTGGAAGTCTTGCTGAATGCGCCGTTGAGGGATCCTATCAAATACAAGGTAATGGGGTATGAAATCTCACTCCGTCGGCAAGAAGCTGAAATGATAGAGATCATCAGCGAACAGGAAGCTATGGGGCAAGGCGTGAACGCCGATTTCCATAAAGGATTGAGTGAAGACATCCATCTGGATGAAGAGCAGCTGAAGCGTATTGCTTTAGGCAGGCGCCGCACTATAAATGTGGCTTTGGTAGGGAATCCCAATTGCGGCAAGACCTCTCTTTTCAATATTGCTTCCGGTTCTCACGAACACGTAGGTAACTACAGCGGTGTAACTGTAGATGCCAAAGAAGGTTACTTTGATTTTCAAGGATATCATTTTCGCATCGTGGATCTTCCCGGCACCTATTCTCTTTCAGCCTATTCTCCCGAAGAAATCTATGTCCGCCGCCATATCATTGATGAAACCCCGGACATTATCATCAATGTAGTCGATTCGTCCAATCTGGAGCGCAATCTTTATCTTACGACGCAATTGATAGATATGAATGTCCGTATGGTGATCGCGCTCAACATGTACGATGAACTGGAAGCCAGTGGCAATACGTTGGATTATATAAAGCTGGGGCAATTGTTCGGTGTTCCGATGCTTCCTACCGTCAGCCGTTCCGGAAAGGGGATCGACCAGCTGTTTCATCTCATCATCAATCTGTATGAAGGGGGAGACTTTCTTGACAAGCATGGCAAGGTACATGCCGATATCTTGAATGACTTGCGCAACTGGCATAAGGAATATGTCCCGGACCACGGTTTCGGCAGCCATAAGGAAGAGGGGGAACGGCCGCGCGGTTTCTATCGGCATATCCACATCAATCACGGTCCGGAACTGGAACGGAGCATCGAGGAGGTGAAGCGCGCCATCAGTGTCAACGAAGATATACGCCACAAGTATTCCACACGTTTCTTGGCTATCAAGCTGCTGGAAAATGACGATGACCTGGAAAGAATTGTAAGGGAGCTTCCCAACGGAAAGGAAATAATCGAAGTTCGTGACCGGGAGGAGCAACGCATTCGCGCAGTGATGAATGAGGAGGGCGAACAGGCCATGACCGATGCCAAATATGGTTTCATAGCAGGCGCGTTGCGTGAAACGTACGTGGATAATCACAAAGATACGTCCCGTACCACTCATATCATCGATTCGATTGTGACGCATCGCATTTGGGGATATCCTATTTTCTTTCTGTTCCTGTATCTGATGTTCGAAGGGACTTTCGTGCTGGGTGACTATCCTATGCAAGGCATCGAGTGGCTGGTAGGGGCTCTTGGTGAACTGATCCACGATAACATGGCCGAAGGTCCGCTGAAAGACCTTCTGGTAGATGGCATTATCGGCGGAGTAGGAGGGGTTATTGTCTTTCTTCCGAATATACTGTTGCTGTATTTCTTTATTTCTCTGATGGAGGATTCGGGATATATGGCACGCGCCGCCTTTATTATGGACAAGATAATGCATAAGATGGGCCTGCACGGAAAATCTTTTATTCCGCTGATTATGGGCTTTGGTTGTAATGTTCCGGCCATTATGGCTTCACGCACTATTGAAAACCGCAAGAGCCGTTTGGTGACCATGCTTATCAACCCTTTGATGTCGTGCAGTGCGCGTCTGCCTATCTATTTATTGTTGGTAGGTGCGTTTTTCCCAAACAATGCCAGCCTGGTATTGTTGACTATCTATGTCATCGGCATTTTGCTGGCAGTGGTAATGGCGCGTCTTTTCTGCCGTTTTCTGGTGAAAGGGGATGATACGCCGTTTGTTATGGAACTTCCGCCTTATCGTATGCCGACCGCGAAAGCCATTTTTCGGCACACTTGGGAAAAAGGGGCGCAATATTTGCGTAAGATGGGAGGTGTCATCATGATTGCTTCCATTGTAATATGGGCATTGGGCTATTATCCTGGCCACAATGATTACGAAAGTGTTACGGAGCAGCAGGAGCACTCTTATATCGGCCAGATAGGTAGGGCTATGGAACCGGTGATTGCTCCGTTGGGATTCGACTGGAAATTAGGTATCGGTATCCTTTCCGGCGTCGGTGCCAAGGAATTGGTGGTAAGCACGCTTGGAGTACTTTATGCGGATGACGCCGATGCGGATGCGGTGAGCCTGGGTCAGCGTATTCCTGTTACTCCTCTGGTGGCTTTCGGTTACATGATATTTGTATTGATCTATTTTCCGTGTATTGCAACGTTGGCGGCCATTAAAGGAGAATCAGGCAGTTGGAAGTGGGCGTTGTTTGCGGCATTTTATACTACGGCGTTGGCATGGCTGATGGCCTTTGCTGTTTATCAGATAGGAGGTTTGTTTGTATGAATAATTGGCAAGAATGGATAGTAGGTTTACTGTTGCTGCTCTGTGCTGTACGGATTGGCATGAGTGTTTATTCTTTTTTTCGTCGTACTAAGGAAAATAGCAATCCTTGTGAAAATTGCGCAAGTGGCTGTGAATTAAAGAGATTGTATGATGAGAAACGTACGGATTGTAGCAAGGACCAGAAAAAAAAGAAGAAAAGTTGTTGCGGATAGTTGGTAGTTTCAAAAAATGTACTACCTTTGCATCCGCAAACAAGAAATAAAGAGTTCTTGAAAATCTTGATTTTGGTTCCTTGGATGAGTGGCTTAGTCAGCGGTCTGCAAAACCGTGTACGGCGGT